>Ga0181581_10000006_pt1 | contig 112359 bp, 93 predicted proteins | sample 071ome_22_FD_132433 | JGI IMG/M metagenome (GOLD analysis project Ga0181581, IMG submission 132433) | Coastal salt marsh microbial communities from the Groves Creek Marsh, Skidaway Island, Georgia - 071404AT metaG (megahit assembly) | ecosystem: Environmental > Aquatic > Marine > Intertidal... | reverse complement strand
CTCCCAGAGCAAAGAAGGGGAGCTGCTCGACCTCATCAAGTCAAGAATGCAGGACATTGCATCCAGCAAGGATTTTCGCCAGGATCTCAACATACTTTGTAACAACCTCTTCACGAGCAGTTTTGAAGACAAAAAGACTCGCAAGCATCTAGCGTCAATTGTGGAAAGAAATCTCAAGGATGCCGTTCGTAAGCAAATGATCTTCCCGTTCGCCAGATCTATGCCCATCATTACACTTCCTATCGTTCAGGAGTTGATTGATAATACTTTGGACAGTTGCCTGGAAGAGGATTCGGAAATGATGAAGAAGGTCACTGGCCTGGTTGTTCAAGAAATCTCCCAATCTGTCCAGGAGTTTGGAAAAGAAGGGGATTTGCAGGATTTCTTGCTTGAAAACCTCATTCGAGCACTTCAGCTTGTGGATGTGGAGTCAGTAATTTACCAGCAACTACAAAAGTATGATGAAGCTGCCCTGGAGGAGTTACTCACTTCGGGCGTTACTCTGGAATTGAAGTTCTTGCAGGTCATCGGTGCTTACGCTGGTCTGGTGGTAGGACTGATTCAACTTCATCCACTCACCCGCCTGCCTGCTCTTGCTTTCATGGCCTATGGAGCGTACAGAATCAAATTGGAAATCGAAAAGGTCCCCGAATCAATAGAGCACAACACTGAAGAATCACAAGTTCTGACTGAATCAGCTTCCTAGTCACTTCAAGACATCTCAAGTCAATTCAAGTCGTTTCAAATCACCAGGTGACTAGCACGGATCCCTGTAATTTCAATTCTAGAGGTTTGCGTGAAACAGCCCAAAAAAGTCAAGCCAATTGGGTGAAACAAACTACCTAGTCATTGTCCTTGTAGTTCTTGAGCTGATCCTCCAATTCCTGAAGTCGTTTCTTCAACTCTTCAACATCTTCAGGGGACTCCTCCCCGCTATCCTGCCCCGCATTTTGATCCGGTGCAGATCCTGAAGGCATACCCTGGTTGAACCATGGATTCCCGCCAAAGGGAGGCATCATGTTTTGCCATGGATTCATTGGCATCTGGGGGAACATGTTCCCGGGTGTCATATTCTTCATACCAGAGAGAAAATTGTTCAGGGCAAAAGGAAAAAAGCCGCGAAAGAACTGTTTGAGAACGTTGTTTCGGGAACGAATGAGAAAGTGTACGAACTCACTGGGAATCAACTTCAGATTTTCTCGACTATCGCTGACCAGAAGTTGCAAAAGTGTCTCCACCGTAACGTCTGCCTCTGTGCCAACTTCCTGAATTTCCACAGTCTTTCCGGACTTCACCAGCGCAAGAAGCTCTTCCTTGGTTATGTATTCACTTCTTTGAGTGTCATACAGACGTCGATTCTTGTACTTGCGAATAACTACACTTTTCATCATTCTTCCTTTGTAATCAGCTCAACGAGCTACTCTAACCCGAATTCGTGCAAAATTCAAAATCTAAGTCACTCAGCAATTTATACTGCATTTGAAATAATTATTGCGTTTTTTTGATATTTTGTTGCACTTGCACCATTTTTGGGTATACTCAAAACGTCGAACCAAGAAGGAGAACAAAATGCAAGTGAAAAACTTTGAAGAATTTATGAAAGATATACCCAAAGTACCCAGCCGCCTTAGCAACATGGTCAAGATTGCGTCCGGGAAACTAAAACCTGAAATTGCTCAATCCGAGCATGAAGTGATTGCAGAGTGGGGCCGGGTTCGCCTCCTCAAGTTTCACGCTAAAGAAGAGAAGGGCCACTCTCCAATATTATTGGTACCTTCAATCATTAACAAATATTACATCTTTGACCTGCAACCAGGAAAGAGCATTGTAGAACACCTCGTGGGGGAGGGCATCACTACTTACGTGATTGACTGGGGCAACCCCGGACCACAGGATCGTTATCGCACTCTTGGTGATCACATCTTGAAGTGGTTGCACGCCGCTGTTCGCAAGTCTTGCCGGGATGCAGGTCAAAGTTCTATTCATTTACTGGGCTACTGTGTGGGTGGCACATTCGCCACTGTTTATACAGTCCTCAGACCGGAGCGAGTTCAAAGTCTGGTGTGTTTGTCTACACCCATTCGCTTTCATGATGAAGGTATCCTGAGTTGCTGGGCTTCCAGTAAAGCTGCGGATCTTGTAAAGCTTCAGCAGACTTACGGAAACATACCGCAGGAACTGCTACAGAACAGTTTCCAGCTGTTGATTCCAACAAGTTCCTTGCTCAAGCCAATGCACTTCGCTCATGGTGTGTGGGATAAGGAGTTCTCACAGAACTTTCTCGCTCTCGAAGCCTGGTTGAATGACAATGTAGACTTTCCCGGTGCCTCTTACATAGAGTACATCACGAAGTTCTACCAGGAAAACCAACTGGAAAAGGGCGAATTGGAAATCAATGGCGAAAAGGTTGATCTCAAGAACATCGACTGTCCGGTTTTAAGTTTGATTGCTACCAAGGATCACATCGTGCCTCCATGTTCTTCCAAGATTCTTCATGAAAAGATCTCCAGCAAAAAGCAGGAGATTGAAGAGTACAGGAGTGGACACATCGGAATCACTATCGGACGACGAGCCAAAGATGGAATGTGGAAGAAATTGTCTGATTGGGTTCAAACACAGCCCAACCCTTCAAAAATCCACTAAAGTCAAAATCAGGCTTCCCAAAGCTCACGGGAAGCCTGATTTCCTCACTAGGAAAAAGAACCAGGAGGAAACTCCTGGAAAATTAACTACTGAAAATGTTTGAATCTATCCCATAAGGAGAAAATCATGACTTTTGACCCATTTAGTATGCAAAAACAAATGTTTGATCAAATGGAGAAGTCTCTGGGTGAATACCTGGAAAAAGTAATGCGCGAACCTGATTTCATGAAGGTAATGAGTCGCAATATGAGTTCCGCTCTGGATGTACAATCTCTGGTCAAAGATCAGGTTGGCAAGGTCCTCAAGTCCTACCATATCCCGAATGAAGACTCTCTGGAAAGCCTGTATCAAAGTGTACACAACATGGAAACCCGTGTGCTGGACCTGGAAGAGCTGGTAGAGGACCTTCAAGACAAGGTCGTTGATCTGGAAGGACAACTTGCCAAGGCGAAGAAAGAGTCGTCAAAGGCCAGTAAAGAGGCAAGCCCCAAGGCTGAGTCAGCCCAACTTGCACCAGCAAAGAAGAAAGCAGCCAGCAAATCGAAGTCTTCCAAAAAGGACTAAAACAAGTGAGGAATGATGGAAAAAGAAACGGAACAGCCCGCGGTTAATGTGGAGGAAATCCAACAGGAATACCAAAAGATTGTGAAGTTCATGGGAAGCCATGACAAGTTCCAGGATTTAAGAGAAAAGGCTCGCAAGTGTCTCAATCCGACACCACGAGAGCTTCTCTACCGGGAACATTCGGTCAGTCTTTACTATTACCCTCCCAAGGAAGGTGTTGAAGCCAAAGTGCAAAGACCTCTTCTGGTTGTTCCAAGCCTTGTGAACAAACCATGCATTATGGATTTGTTTGAAGGGGAAAGTTTCATCAGCGGTATGCTCGAGCGTGGCGTTGCCGTCTATATGCTCGAATGGGGAGAGCCCACACCTGGGCAGAAGAAGTCTTCTTTGTATCAGTACCTGAAGCAGTACCTGGGACGAGCTGTTAGAAGAACACGGCGCCACGCAGGCAGCGACACGGTCTACCTGGCCGGATATTGTCTGGGGGGAACCTTGAGCGTTCTCTACTCAGCTCTGGACCGGGGTGAGCAGATCGCCGGACTCTGTACAATGGTTACTCCTTTGAACTTTCATGACAAAGGCCTTTTGTCATGGTGGGCCAAAGAAGAGCATTTTGACGTAGACAAGATTGTAGACAGCTACGGCAACATCCCCGCTGACTTCTTTGCTTCCAGTTTTCCCTGGTTGGTACCTACCGCGAGTATCAAGAAGGCCAAAACTCTGATGAACAAGCAGGAAGATGAAGCCTTTTTGATCAACTTTCTGGCGCTGGATATCTGGCTCACAGAAAACATCGATTTTCCCGGAGAAGTCTATCGGGAAGTTATCAAAAAGGGTTATCAAAAAAATGTGCTAACCAACGAGAAGTCCTGGAAGTTTGAAGAAGAGGAAGCTCGACTTAGTGATATCAACTTCCCCGTTTTGAACATGGTGGCTCAGTATGACCACGTTTCACCAGCTGATTCCTGTGCGGTTCTTGAGGACTTACTGGACAATGCCAATGTGGAAACGGCATCGTATCCTGGGGGGCATTTGAGTTTTGCTTTGGGACGTGATGTTCGCAACAAGCACACCAGTGTATATTGGGACAAAATTGCGGGTTGGCTGGAGTCAATCGATTAAGCAAAAGCTTACCTGAATATCCATACTGCAAAGGAGTTTAAATGAGTCAGATTTTGGAAAGTGCAGCCTACATCATGTATCGAAACGGTGTGGAGTATCCTGAGAAACCAAGGTTTTTTCTACCGGATGGAGACTCCTGGAAAACCATTTTGTGGAAAGATTATCTGGCAAGTACTGCCAAGATTGCACACTGGCTCAAAGAATTTGGACTGGAAGCAGACGACAAGGTCTCAGTTTATGCAGGAACCTGTGTGGAATGGGCCTACTGTGCCCTGGCCAGCCAGGCTGCCAGAGGGGTTTTGGTTCCCATTTATCACAGCAGTACAGCAGAGCAGGTACAATACATCCTGGATCATTCAGACACCAAAGTCGTCTTTGCCCAGAAGTGTTTCCTGCCTGTCTTGCAATCCATTTACAAGAATTTGCCTGACTTAAAGTGCATTGTTCTTATGGATGGTGACTTTGAAGAGGGCCAACAGGAAAGCTTCGGTTCCGTACAAACCCTCAACCTTTGCGCAGTTATGCAGGCAGGAAGCGAGCATCTTAGTGAGGACTTCAGTTCCTACAAGGATCTGGTGGCTCAAGTCCGGGAAGAAGATGTAGCCAATATGATCTACACTTCAGGAACTACTGGACAACCCAAGGGAGTCGAGCTGACGCACAAAAATGTTATTCTCAACGGTGAGGATTGGCTTGATGTACTGGGAAGCGCTATCCCGGAGGAGCGAGTGGATCTCCTGTGGCTTCCTCTTTCCCATATTTTTGGATGGGGCGAGATTGGACTGGGCAATACTTTACTATTCGAAACCTACTTCTCTGACCCAAAATCCGTACTTCCACAGATGCCAGAACTTAAGCCAACCATCTTTATGAGTGTTCCTGCCTATTGGGAAAAGTTATATCTTCAAGCAAGTTCTGACAGCTCTTTATCCCACGAACAGCACCTTCAGAAACTTAAGGACCTCACCGGGGGTAAACTACAATTCTGTTTGTCTGGAGGCGCTGGTCTCAAGAAAGAAGTGAAAGAGTTCTACCTGGAAGCAGGAATGCTTCTTATAGAAGGCTATGGACTGACGGAGTGTTCACCCACATTGACCATGAACTCGAAAGAGTCTTTCAATTTCGATACGGTTGGAAAACCATTTCCGAAAGTGGAGATCAAATTGGCTGATGATGGAGAAATCCTGGCTAAAGGTCCAAATGTTTACAAGGGCTATTATAAGAATCGAGAAGCAACTGCAGAAACTTTTGATGAAGACGGCTGGTTTCACACCGGTGACCTCGGAGCTTTTACCAAGGATGGTTTCCTCAAGATCATTGGTAGGAAGAAGGATATTCTGGTGACTGCAGGTGGTAAGAATGTATCTCCACAACTAATCGAACAGCGCTTTCTCGATGATCCACTCGTTGAGTACGTCGTCTTGTATGGTAACGAGAAAAAGTATCTGGTCTCCATGATTACCCTTCACCATGATCAAATGAAAAAGTGGGCTGAAGAAAATGGTGTTGAATTCAAATCAAGCGAGCTAGCCGGGAATCCGAAACTCATTTCCAAAGTTCAAGAAAGCGTAAATCAGGTGAATTCACAATTAGCCAGCTATGAAACAATAAAAAAGTTTTTTATCCATCCTGGACATCTGAGTATTGAAAAGGGCCATTTGACAAGCTCGCTCAAGATTCGAAGGATGGCTATTCACAAAGAGTTTCAGGAACAATACGAAGCTCTGTACAACTAGAAAATCAAGGATTTAAAACTCGGACAGCGGTGGGAAATTCACAGTACTGCAGACTCGAACTGCGCCCGATTGCTGGATGAGAAAGTAAAATTAAGGAGAAAATATGTTATTGGAAAACAAAGTCGCAATCATTACCGGTGCTGCTCGCGGAATCGGCTTTGCAGTTGCGAAGAGATTTTTGCAAGAAGGCGCTCGCGTAGCGATCTGGGATGTTAATGAAGAGCTTTTGAGTGAAGCTTCCAAGAGGCTTGAAGTTGGTGTAGACAGGCTGATCACCATGGCTGTCAATGTAACCAATGCAAAGGCTGTAGAAGAGTCCTACACAAAAGTAGAGGAAGCATTTGCTCCCGTTGATGTGATTGTAAACAATGCAGGAATTACTCGCGATGCCATGCTTCATAAAATGACTGAAGAGCAATGGGATCAAGTGATTGATGTTAACCTCAAGGGTGTTTTCCTTTGTGGACAAACAGCAGCTAAAAGAATGCGCGAGAGAGGTACAGGAGTTATTCTCTCTACATCAAGCATCGTTGGACTCTGTGGAAATATGGGGCAAACCAATTACGCAGCCACCAAAGCCGGTGTAATTGCAATGACTCAAACATGGGCCAGAGAGCTTGGTGGCAAAGGCGTACGTGCCAATGCTGTGGCTCCGGGTTTCACAAACACTGAAATGACAGCCGTCATTCCTGAGAAGGTCATCAATCTGATGAACTCCAAAACTCCTATGGGTCGTTTTGCAGAGCCTTCTGAAATTGCCGCCGCCTTCACCTTCCTTGCCAGCGATGAAGCCTCCTTCATTACGGGACAGGTTATCAGTGTTGATGGTGGATTGACTCTATAGTAAATCAGTAGAAAAAAGCTCAAACCTGACTCTCTCCAGAGTCAGGTTTTTTTGTACCGTCCTCGGAACCATTGAAAGCAACTACCATATCTATTTCATAACCGGAAGCACTATGATGATTTTCGGGATACTGTTGGATTTGCTGCTGGTTGAGAAGCAACACTCCAGAATTCGTGGGTTCTGCTTTTGGAAGAGGAAAGAGGACACTCCGTCCTATCAAAAAGCTGTCACTCAATACTGCAATGCTCTGGGTCCGGGGACATTTTTGCATGGTGCTCGTCTGGCTCTTGCCAGTCAGACACCCGACTTCATCAAGTTAGCAATGAGTTGATGTGCACAAGGGAGTATAGGATGAATCCTACCAGTATTCAGGAAAAATTAAAGAGAAATAAACCGGCGGCTTACCTGTATTGTCCTTACTGCAGCTGTGAGCTGGTTGAGACTCAATTACAGGGCAGTAGCTACAAGGCATGTAAATCACAGGACTGTTCCTTTGTTCACTATCAAAATCCCACACCCATAGTTGCCATTATCGTGGAGCTCGAAGGAGAGGTGATATTGGCTCGAAACGTGAACTGGCCGGAAGGCTTCTATTCAGTGATCAGTGGATTTGTTGAAAAAGGGGAGACGCCTCTTGAAACAGTCAGGCGCGAAACAAAGGAAGAGCTGAATCTGGATGTGTCTGAGTGTAATTTCATCGGACATTACAGCTTTGAAGCACAGAATCAGCTCATTCTTGCCTATCACGTGAAAGCCCAAGGAGAAATCTCACTCAATGAAGAACTTATCGATTACAAAAGAATTCCACTCGATAAACTCAAGGGTTGGGATTTTGGAACGGGATATGCCGTTCACGATTTTGTACGTGCACGGAAGGCAAAATAAGAAAACAACTAAAATCAGACAGCTCTTTAATTCATGGCCGACTGAGAAAGCCTAACAAGCGCCATGATGAATTGAACTTAACCACTGGGAGACAGTTTCAGAACTGCCTACACAGTTTAAAAATGAGTTTTGCAAAATTGCAGAATGAGTCTGATTTAGTGAAGAAAACTCTGAATTTGAATTAATCTTCAAGCATCTGATCTACAAACTCGTAGGCCTTTTTGTCTCTGCTAAGCTGAATATGATTCAAAGACAGAACCTTGGTACCCAAATGTTGAGCCCCTTGAGCATTCAATCCTTCCTTGAAGGTCGCACTCTTGACGAAGACCAGTCCATCACTCGCAGCTGTGAGTTCAGCTCCGGCGGGGATCTTCCAACCCGGGTAACGCTCGTCGTAGATAATCGGAAAGTTTCCTGCTAGCAAAGCAAAACCAACGCCTTCAGGAAGACCGATTGAGTTGAGAGCTTCGATCATTCGACCACCTGCTACGCGAGCTTTCTCCAAACCATGAGACTGGAGAAAAAAGCTGCTACCACCATTGACCAACTTCACTGCAGAAAGATTGGCATCCGTTGTGAAACTAAGCACTCCGTGTGGAATCCCGTGGTTTCTAAGGTCGTGAATCATTTGCAATTGACCTGGCCAGTATCCGGAAAAGATAGAACCAATCCCGGCGTCTTTCCAGGAACCATAAATCACCATGGACTTCACACCCAGAGGAGCGGGAATCTTTTCGCTCATTAGAGTCAGATTGTAGAGGTAGTACCGAAAGGGCGTGTCCAATCCCAAAATCGGTCCACCCTGGAAAACTACGGAGCGAACATCGCCTCGGTAGCTTGTCAGAAACGTCTTTCCGAATAAATCGCCACCGCTTTGGAGGTAAAGCCTTGCTGCCATAGCTCCTTTGGAATAAGTGACAAGACTGACTGCTTCTTGCGTATTCAGAACCTGCTGAATTCGTTGGATAGAGTTCGCAACGTGCTCTGCCTGATAAAGATTGTCTCCATGGTAGTGGCTGAAGGTGACGGCGAAAACCCGGTAGTTCTTACTGTCGAGATATTGCATCAAGCCGGGACTGGTCAGGTGATTCTCATCATGGGTGCTCAAGGGACGTGCATAACGACGGGTGGCATCATCATTGGCCCCGGGTATCAACAGGACTATGGTTCCATCATTATTCAGTGCATTGGGAGCGAAATGTAGAAGAAACTCACTGGAGTGGGGTTCTGCTGTTTGAAAAGCCTCCTTGATTTGTGGATAAAACTGGACCAGTTTCGGGTGAAAGGGTTCACTCGGAAATCTAGGATGGGCATCTTTGTGATGCTCGACTTTCATCCAGGGTTTGGCACTGTCGCCATCGAGCACTGAGACAGGTTCCCCGTCAAAGTATTGAGTCGCCGATCCAAGGGAGAGAAAGAGTGAAAACAGGATCAGGTGTGAGAGAGATAAAATTTTCTTCATGGAAAGTACACTACGTCCTTGCTGCGAGAAAGTTACAAGTTAATGCACAAAGTAACGACAGAATTATAAGGCTGTTGAACTACCCGTCAAGGGCCTCTGCAAGCATATTATGAAAAGTCCTCATTTGACTGAACAGAACTCCACGAATGCCTGAAATCTGGTGTTCAACCGTAACTGTAATCCTGCCTCGTCGAATGAGGCAAATCCTCCACTTAACACCATGTCTATGAATACACGTCGTCCTTAAGGGTATAAGGGCTGCTTCAACAGCTTGCACCTGTGCAATACCGTGTATTGTCCGGACTAGATTCATAGAAATTCCATTAATTTCAGTGACATGATCTGGCTGAAAACCAGTAGTCAAAAGTGATTCACCTGGAATCATTAGCTGATCATTAAGAAACAATCAGGAACCTGCACAACCCCATACTAATTTTACACTGTCAGACCAGACTAGTAACGACACTGGATAATTTTGCTGATTCTTGAAGTCATGTCTATGTCCGTGGGATGAAGATACATTTGAGCCTCCGGAACAAAGTTCCACTGCACCTTCAAGGAATGGCAAAATGATGGGTCGTAACCAGCACAAAAACTGGTCAGGTGCTTCGAGCGAGAACCTTCAATATGATGATAGACCTTTACAGTCTCCAATGATTCTTTGTCGGGATAAGACATCATAATTTCACGAACAAATCCTTGGGCCTTCTCCCCGCGACCGTCTAGTGCTGCCTTTTGCAGGAAGTCTTCTCCCAGTAAATCCAGGCGATATCCTTTCAAGGGAGAAGCAATGGTATGGACTGTCAGCTTCAACTTGGGATGAACCTCTTTCAATCTCTTTGCCAATTCAAGAGCCAGGATTCCTCCCGCACTGGTGCCTAGCAGAGAAAACTCCCGAATCACTTTACGTGAATTCAGTAACTCAAACTTCTCTACCAACCAATCCAGAATGTCTGAAGACGATTTTTGCTGTGGGTATTGAGCCACGTAAAGATGAACTCCGTAATTTTTGAGTTTGCTCATCAAGTCAGGCTCTAATGGGCTTCCTTCATTGCCATCCTGAAACTCAGACCAGCGAAAATCGCCGTCTCCAAGACCTCTCAGGATCAGAATATCCTGATTTATACCCAACATCTCCTGACTGCACTCAAAATCTGGTAGAGCAGGATCTTCAGGTTCCCAATCACGATGTTCCTTGATTTTCTTTAAATCCTCAGTACTCATGGAGTCGGTCTTGATGCCTTGCGACTCCATCATCTTCTTCATTACACTGAAGTAAACCGCATCATAGGCTGAGCCCGCGAGTTTTGCAGGATTCACGTAGTCAGTCCAGGAGCTTTGGGCGAAGCTGAGAGATCCAAATACAAATAAAAAAATAGCCTGGTTTACTGTCTGGCGAAATCCCATTCTTCTACTCCTCATCTATTCAATGGAAACTCTCAGTCACTGGATAAGAGCCCATTGGATATCGACATGTTCCCATTTTGTCTATTCTAGCCTAAAATTCTGTCAGTTCCCAACTCAGCGGATAAACAGTTCTGCTTTGGAGGTGTTTTCAGTCCCGGTGCAAGATTTTGTATAATGAGAATATGGATCTGGAAAAAGCCGTTGAAGAATCAAGACTGCAGAGGGCAAAAGAAGAAGCCTTGAAAGCCTATGAGGATTTTCGTGTACAAAACCCGCAAATAGGCAGCGACCCGCTCGACAGATTTTTTCCAAACCATCTTTTGTATCCTCTGGGATTACTCACCACAGCGAGTCTCTCCTTTGGCCTTGGTGCAGGACTCATATCTGCTGCGGCCTTCAATCTGACCTTCCTGATCTTCATCAGCTACTTTTTCTTCCGGGTGGTCTTTCGGATTTACTCGATTTCTTCACTCACCAAACAAAAAATTCAATTTCTACGAAGATACGAGAAGGAAAGACTCGAAGGCCCACCTGATGCAAAAGACTTGCTCATCGCATTGAAAACAAAGGTTCTCAAAGAGCTCGAAGGGAAGAGCGATGCCAGATCCATTGCGTTTAAGGAAAAGATAAAGAGGAAAGTTTCAAGCCTTGAAGAACAAATGGAAAGTGAGCTGAATGAAGGCGAACTGGACGCTCTGGAATCAAGTCTGGAGAAACTTCTGGAGATTGTTCAGGATCAAAAAGAAGCTCAGAAAATGCTGGAGGACAACTCTCGTGACTAACTACATGAAGAGGTCAGCTGAAATACGCCCCAATATGTAAAAAAGCATCGCTACCATGAAGAGGCTCATTCCCATACCGATGAACTTGCAGGGCATAAGATTGGAACAACCCATGTTCACTTTCTTTCCACAGGGCGTAGTGAACTCGTGAGAGTCTTCACACTTTTCCTCAGAGCTGGTTTTCTCGTTGTGCTGTTTTTCTTTATTCATAATCTGATTTTACCATATCCGGAGACATTGCAAAGTGTTTGTCCCAAAATTCAAGAGTCCTGACTGGAATTTGTATCGATGAGACGATCGGCTTCCTGAAGATTCTGAAGAGACAAAAACTCTATCTCCTTCTTCTTCTCAAGTTCAGCGACTTTGTGTTTGTGTCTGAGATCCATAAGATACTTCACCCCAAACACTCCGGCACCTATGTAGGCCAAAGGCATGACGCTACTGATCAAGGTAGGCCCTACAATAGCTGTGAGAGCAATAACTGTCAGACATAAAAACAAGACTATTGGCATGCTTCAAAGGTACCAAATTCATAGAAAATAAAAAAGAAATCCGGCAAAGAAGGATAGGAAGTTCAATCAACATTTTTACAAGTGTTCTTGATAGAAGTTGATTCTGTTCGCTGACTCCTGCTTTCTGGCAGGATTACTGCAAAAACACTATTCCACAACTTCAGCCCTTGCTATCCTGAAAGCGGCTATCTTCAGGTAGTTGTTCTTCATTTTCCTATTTCTACTCCCCCTGGATTCCCGGGAACTCTTTCCCAAACTAACCAATGAGACCAAGGCGTGGGTCAATCGTCATGGCTTGCAGCAACGTAACGCAATCTTCCTGGACGAGAACAGACAAGGAATCGATACCAAATACTCCAGAGTTTTTCAAAGAGACGGTGTCTATGGAATGCAGGGAGCTTAATTTTCAAAAGCCTGGATTCTGAAACTTCTTACCCCGGGAGAAATCCAGGAGTTTCTGGGAGTCCGATTCAAGGTTTTTGTTCCCAGGTAGTTTAAGGGTTCTCTCGAGATGAAGCTGCGCTTGCCCGATTTGATGCAGGAGATCGAGTTTTGCAAAGCAGTGCGGCTGTCCTGTTTTGCGATATTCGCTCCTTCACCACAATCTCTGAAACCTATGAGGCCTGGGAGATTGTGGAAATGCTCAACGATTATTTCAGTGTCTGGCAGCCTATCGTGGAGAAATACGGCGGGATCATTGACCGGTTCAATGGTGATGCAATCAGTGTGGTTTTTCTTGAGGAAATGCATCCCGACTACATCAGTCGGGCAGTCAGTGTAGCCAATGAAGTCATGAGACAACTTCCCGAATTTAATGCCAGGCGGGAGAAGGAAGGTAAATTCACTGTTCAAAATGGAATAGGTATCGCCAGCTCCCACGTGACTTTCGCCATCATTGGGACCCAGGAAAAGCAGGAGTTTTTCATTCATGGAAAGGCACCTGAAGTGGCTGAAACACTGGAAGCTGAATCCAAACTTGGTGTTCACTCCAAAATCATAGTAGACAATGAAGTCTACCTCGCCACCCGATCTTCCTTTGAGTATGATATGTTTGACTCACTATTCTATCCCGAAGAACAATTTTATGAGTTAATGTTTCTCGACAGTTATCAGGAGTTATCATGAACGTCATTGAAACCCGCATAGTAGGAAGCGATTCCTGGCATGACTTCGACACAGTAATGCAGGAAGCCGCCAAGCAATCCAAAAGTTGCCAGAATTGCTATTGTTTCAAACATAGAGTAGAAGAAGTGCCAGAGGACAGCAAATCCAAGATGAGAGCCCTAATCAGGTCAGGAAAAGCTCAAGGCCTACTTAGCTATAAGGAGCACAAGGTCACAGGCTGGGTGGCTTTTGAGAAGGTTGAGGATTTACCTGGGCTGGAAGTGGACCTAGATGCTCGAAACCTCCTGATTCACTGTTATCAGGTTGTTGATCCCGAAGAGTCAAAAGAAGTCTTGAGAATCCTTCTTCAGGGAGTAGCCAGAAGAGCGGCCTATCTCGAATATGATCAACTCTATTTGCACGTTAAAGATGGCGATGAGAGCCTCCTCGCAGTAGCGAAAAAACTTGGCTATCGTGAAGAAAAGGGGCAGGAAATTCTTGTCTGTGCACTGAGCTGAAATTTCTTGGCAATGGAAACTTCGAGTCAACAAGCTCTTTGGATTGAAAAGCAGTACGAAGAAGCTAGCCAATCCTGCAGGTTTCTTGTTCAGGGAATTCCAATCTACAGTCCAGAACCAGAGAGCTACGCTACCTTGCTCGAGTATGCCGTACCAGCTTCAGAACATCTCGTAGAAAAAGATTGGGATTTAATCTATCCCCGCTTTTATCAGGCTACCAGATTGGGGGTGGGTGCCTGCGCCAATCGAAACAGTTATGAGTGTATTGTCCTTTCTCAACTGGGTCTTGATGATGCCAATGATATGAAAATTCACTTCAGCCCTGATCATGAATTCCTGATTTTGCATGAACTGGAAGTGGAAACTGAGGATCAGGTTTATCAAGTGGAAGCTGAAGACTTTGCCTTCTATCCTGTCGGCGACAGCGACCAACGCAAGGTACTCTCACAGGTATGGTGTCTGCATATTATACTCCCGGCCTTAAGAATCGGAAGTCGCATTCGTATCACATGGTCCCGTCTCACCAATCTCTCCAAAAACAATAACTTCTACAGCAATCTTTATCCAGCTCGCTACCACAATGTGGGCGCTTACAGAGTTCTCTACGAGCTACTCGATGACAAGACCTTTATAGACTTCCATCTCAATACGAAAGACACTCATAATTTTCAGGAGGTCAAAACAGCAGACTCCGTTCTCAAGTACTGGAGCAATCCCAAAGTAGAAATCCAGGACTTTGAAGCCAATGGTCCATCTCCTGTGGAGTGTATGCCCACCGTCTACACAAGCAATGTAAGAAACTGGACCATGCTCTCCAACTGGCTCAATCAAGAGTTTGAGAAGAGGGGTGAGATTTCCATGGAAAGTCTGCCTGAGGAACTTCGGGAAATACTCGAGACTGAGGAAGCTGATGCCTTTGAAGTCAGCTATGAACTTGCAGACTGGGTTCGCAAGAATATTCAGTATTTCAGCATTTCCATGGGTGAGTCAGGCTACTTGCCCAGAACCCCCGATAAAGTATTGAAAAAGGGCTGGGGAGATTGCAAGGACAAGTCTCTCCTTCTACACAGCCTTTTATCACTGGCAGGAGTCCACTCACAGTTAGTCTTGGTGAATACCAGTAGATTTTCTGGAAAAAAACCACCGGTTCCAGGATTGTTCTTTGATCATTGTATTTTACTAGTTGAACTTGAGGGTGAGTCTATTCTCCTTGATCCAACCCAGGCCTACTCACTTGACCCACGCTCTATCGAAGGTGTCAGCCACTGGCTTCTGTTTTTAGTAAATTCTACTCAGGATGTTTGGAGAGAGTGCCCGCGCCAGAGTCAACTTCAAAGCGAACATATCACAGACTTTGAGATCAAATTTGAAGGGGAGATTCTTCAGGGTAGTATGAGAAGAGAGGTCAAGGGGCCTGCCAGTGCTGAATTTACCTCGTATATCAGTACCCAGCTCTCTTTGCTGGAAGAAGAGTGTGAAGAGTATATCAGCTCACATTTTGAATTGGATTGCACTCTCACATCCTTTGAGATTGGAATTGGAGATGCCGGTGACAGTCTTATCTCTGAATGTAAATTTGAATTGGCTCCACCCAAGGGTGTCGAGTTGAGCGCAGTCGATCTTGTATTTCATTTTTCCCAAATCAAGGGCATGATCCAGCAGACTTTTGCGGCTGAAACCAGAGCAAACATTCTGTGTCTGTATCCTGTGAAGATTTATCAATCCTTGTTGGTAGTTACTGATTATCAAGTGAGTGAAGTGGAGCACAAGTTTCACTTTGACAAAGACATTGAAAGCCGTTTGGAACTAAAAAACACCCGGGATGGAAAGGTCCAGGCGAAAGCGAGCTTGTGCTTTCCGCCACTGAAAATCGAACCGGTAGAGTATGGAAATATACGGGATGATTTGACTACAATCTTTGAAGCATCCAGCTTTTATCTGTTTCGAAATAGAGATCGAACTCTTCTCAAAAGCTTCCTGAGTTTTGGCGCAGTTGTTCTTACTTTCCTTATACTGAAGTGGGCAGGTATCCTGTGAGACTATTGTTTGCACTTATTCTCTGCAGCCTGGTGCAGCCTCAGCTAAGAGCCAATATTAAAATGGCGTTCGAGACCCAACGAGATTGCACACATTGCCATCCTGCAGGTCAGAAGAAGAGATGGGGAGACAAACCCAGTCTAATAACTACCAAGGGTCTGATTTATTTGAGACTTCTTGTAAACAAGAAAAAATATGTACCTCTACATACGAGACACGAACTTAATGACCTGGAAAGAGAGATCATCTCCAACAAAAAGTTAAAATTGTACAAGCGAAGAAAGGCTTCTTTTGAGTTTCAAAGGAATCTCAAGTATCCAGCCAGCGTGTTTCCCAAAAAGCTAACCACCGCTCATGCATCAAGAGTCGATGACCAGACTCAATTGAACTTGATTCGACATCTCAAGGAAGCGACCAGCGACTTTGAAGAATTGCAGCTGGAAAAGGTTAATTTTCATTCCAGACCGGGATCCCAAGTAGCCACCTTTGCAGTGAGATTTCACGGAAAAAGCAATCATTTGAAAACTATCTATCTGTACTTGAAGAGTCTTCAAAACAAAGGTGTTGTCAGCATGGCCTCTCATTTGAAATACAAATATCATCCAGAGGAGTCTGTACTGGTTCGTATCCCTGGAGTGGGCGTAGAAGAGGAAGTCAGCCATGCATTTTATGATTTTCATCAAGAGGCAGTTGTGTCGCGAGTAGAGCTTGATTTGTGGTTGCGTGATCTGGTTCGCAAAGGGAAAGACCCCAACGAAATTCCAACCCTGGATGATAAATACCTACCCTCAGATTTGGGGCGCTAGGAATGGGAGATTGTGATGAAATGGACCAAAGCCAAAGTCGCAGGAATATGCCTGGCTGCTTTTGTTTTTCTCTTCCTGGCGTTCCTTCAATACAGCAGCTATCTAAATGCTTTCAAAATGATGCATTATCAGGAAGGGGTCACCCCCACCGGGGCCTATGAAAATCTGGGAGCATTTGACAAGATCAATCTCTTTGTAAGCGGCATAGACAAGAAAAGGCCAACAGCCAAGCGCGACGCCAGAGAGCTGCGAGTCAATTTTGAGAAGCTAAGGTTTCAGGGAATGCGCGGTGAGATCACCAGTCTCTATTTTCCTCAAAAGGGGAGTCGCTATACCTTTCTCATGTTCCATGGATACGGCTCCACCAAAGAAAACTACCTCAACGCTGTTCCGATCTTGATGAAAATGGGACATAGCGTAGTCCTGCCTGACTTTACCGGAGGTGGCGAGAGCCATGGCAGTGTTACGACAGTTGGAATCCTGGAAGCTGATGATGTAAAGACCGTATTCGATCAATTCTCCAAACTCCACTCTGATCAGAGAATTGTACTCTTTGGAGGGAGTATGGGAGCAGTTTCCATAGCAAGAGCCATGATGCTTTACGAACTGCCTGCAGAGGCCGTCATCCTGGCTTCGCCCTTCAACAGTTTTCTTGAAACTATGCAAAACCGATTTGAGTTGATGAAGATACCTACATTTCCTATTCCTCATCTCATCACACTCAATGCAAGCCTTCAGCATGGAGTGAACTTCTTCAAACACAACCCCAGTGAATACGTAAAGAAATTGAAGGTACCTGTACTCTTTCACCATGGTGAGCTCGATGACAAGGTGACTATCCCGCAGGCCCGGGAGATCTTTGATAATATTCCCACCTGGAAAAAATACATCCAGTTTGAAGGAGTTGGTCACAAGTTTTATGCTGATACACACCCGAAGGAATGGAAGGAAAGTATTCAGATGCTGATGGATCATTTACTGAGTTTGAAGAAGTGATCTTCAAGCAGATTTGTGTATTGAGTCACAGTCCCAGTGTACCGAAATTGCCTCATGGGGTGTACTAGCAGTATATCCCCGGCGTTTTGAAATCGGTTTTCCAAACCTATCGGGAAAGAAATTTTCGGTGAATGATTCTATTCTTCTGGCAAGAATTATTGGCGAGAGGATTCTATTCTTCAGATTCCAGAACAGGAAGGTGTCGCTCAAAGCGAGTCAGTTTGAGGATTCTTTGCACATGATCATTGGCATTCTTGAGATAAACGGCTACACCCTCCTTATCGAGTGCCTGGTTCCCTATTTAACTTTACGACCAAAAAGAGCAGAAAGTTTCCAGTCATTCCCGAAAAAAACAAAAGACCACAAACCCCACTACAGCTTACTCTCCGGCCATTTTGACAACATTATATCAATTTACCGGAAACCAAATGAATGTTGTCAGGTCAAAAAGACAAAACAATTAACCCCGGAGATTTGTTATGAGTGATGCAACTTGTATGCGCCGGTCTTCTACCTTGCTCTCAGTGCCTGGCTTCTACATTCACTGGCCTGGTCCCTACCGGGAATCGACAAACTGGAGAATCAAAGTCTTTCCATCCAACGCTGTCTCATCAACGTTCTAACTCTTCGACTGTTTTTTCCAATGGCGCTTTTCATAATCAGCTTCATTGCCATGTGCAGTCCAATGTTTACCCTGGTCAATGGAGCTTGTTGACTAAGTATAGATCTTCCCATCAGTCGGTGACTTGCCAGCTATTCATCTCTCAAAGGGCCTAATAAAGTAAAAAATCTGACGCAACACTCAAACACCTTCAGACTGACTACAGGAACAATTATCCAAGAGAGGAAACCTCTCTGGCGTGACACCTCCAAATCCAATACAATCCCGGGATATGTCCTCAGCCCCGCGTTTCCTGGCTATTCTAGTCCTTCTGGCAGTTTCCACGATTGCTTTCTCCCTTCTGCACAAGCTCCTTGCCTATGCTTCAATACTACTGGCCCCCATGGCGCTTATCAGTCCCGAGTTTGCTAACTATCACGCCAACAATGAGTTCTACGCCAGAGTTTTTCTTTGGACCTTCTTTCTGATCTATGCGGGACTCTGCCTGGTCAAACTGCATGAAGTTAAGCATGTTTTGACCCTGATTTTCTTGAACCTCCTTTGTTTGGGTTTTCATGTTACTACTCCCAAACTCCTCTCCTGGTACTCTCAAATGAAAATTACCAGTGCTTTTCAAGCTGCCGAAAAGGTGGTTTGGGGAACTGTGGGAAGCGAAAACCAACACAGGTTGGAAAGCCCGGAAGAACGTATGGACTTTGCGAGAATGTTTGAATTTTCACAGACAATTCCAATCTCCAATTGCTGCTGTGAAGGGGAGGTCGTCTTCAAGCTCGAATTCAATGATGGGAAGAGTTGTGACATGAGAGTGCATCACGGGAGTCATTTGAGTGAAGGGTGTTTTCTCTTTGGTTTGTCCCAGCTCAATCCAGACTCACAACTCAAGATTAAACAAATCTATTCCAGGGATGCTATCGTGCGTTACAACTCCCTTGATCACAGATTAGTTGTCCCAGGTTTATGGGAGCAGTTTCTGACGAGTTACAAGAGCTTCTTCGCTTTAGGTAAAGAGAAGTCCGTGAAAAAACCGGAATCCAGATAAGACCGCTTTCCTCACTACTCGCTCACTTCAAACTCATTGATAGCAAGGCTTTTCCCATTCACTAAAATCTCGATTTTGTGAGTCCCAGAGTAGTACTTTCGAGTAGATAACTCCTTAAAAGAAAATTTGGATCGATAGGACTGCAATGAGCCAGGTTTCAGGGTTTGAGTCTTGAGTTTGAAAACCTTTCTAGCCTGCCTTCCCGATATTGTTGATTCCAGAGCTCACACAGCTCGATTGCGTAGTCGAGATTGTCTTTAGAGATATTATTCACATAGTTAGCAACAGAGCGCTTCACACTTAAGACTTCATCACAGCAAAGTCTGGTCAATATTTCTCCACATCGCTCAGGATTTTCGATAAACAAAGGAATTTTGCTCGCCCAGGGTAATCGTGGTCGAGACCCTTCGCTTGCCAACCTGCGAACTCTCCAGTCCTCATCCAGGGACCATTCATGAAGTGCCTTTAAACTCTTTTGGGGATATCTGATGATAAAGTCTCGAATAGCAAACTCACCGCTAAAGTGTTTTGTCATTTCCCTTAGAAACTGAAGGGACAGATCCGGGAACTCCAAACCATACCTTTGAATAAATTACAGATGAGGCATATAGCGAAATCCTCCCATACCCTCAAGACCATCGGATGGATCGGGATCTCCCATAGAGCTGAGAAGGATATCGCAGGCCTCCTGAAAGCACGGTGGCAAACACTGTGCTAGAGACTCACAAATCAAAGTGGATCGCTGCTTGAGTTCAAGTTCTTCCAGACTCTCGCAGTTTTTTTGGAATTTACCCACGGGAAACTGCCCGTATACTCGAGAGATTTCCTCAGCAATACTCTGTAACAAAGACTGGCTAAAGAAGTGTTTTAGTTCCCTGGATTTGCTCATGATTTTAATCTTACCCTGAATCCTAAAACACAGGGGACAAATTTTTGAAGGGGATAATCCTCTAACTCAAACAATTGGGAACAATGTCCTCGCTGGTGTAGTCCAACTCATTGTGAAGAATCTTCCTGTTTTGCTTTATCAATTGCGGACACTCCTGCTCTTCTTGTTCTGGGTTTACGCCTACATCCTGCTGCCACACATCGCTTTTGTATTTCACAGTGCCTGGAGTCATCTGTACTTTCCAACAAAGGCTTTGATTTCTTTCAGTACGTTTTTATGCACTATTGAATGGATACAGTTTCCGCTCTTCTTACTCTTCCTCTTTTGGAGAACGGGTAGAAGTCTGGACTTCTTTCAGAAAATTACCTGGTCACACAATGCCAATTCTGAATCTATCAAATGGACCCTGATTGCTATCTCAGGCTTCCTTTTGCACATTGGTCTGACCATAGGTGCATTGTTTTTATCCAGACTCTAAGAACAACTTAGCGCATCACCGTAGAAAGACTTCTAATGAAAAAAGACGAGATCTTAACCCCTGCTCTCCTTATAGCGCTTCAAAGCCTCTTCGCGGGATTTCTTCAGATCCACCAATGCTTTAGGATACTTGCAAGCAGAGCGACTGAGTGCTGAAGGGTCATGGATTTCCTTGCTGGAGAGCTTGGCCAGTTCAGGCACATACTCCCGGATGTATTCTCCGTCTGGATCAAATTTTTGAGATTGGGTGAGGGGATTGAAGATTCGAAAATAAGGAGCTGCATCGGCACCACAACCCGCAACCCACTGCCAACCCAGAGTATTGTTAGCAAGGTCGAAGTCCACCAAAGTATGCTCAAACCACTTCATCCCTTCCTTCCAATGGATCAGAAGATTTTTTATCAGATAAGAGGCAACGATCATTCGAACCCGGTTGTGCATATACCCCGTCTTCCAGAGTTGACGCATTCCTGCATCTACGATAGGAACACCGGTTTTACCTCTCCTCCAGGCCTCCAGGTGCTTTTCATTCTCTTCATACTCAAACTTTTCGAACTGCTCCCGAAGCGGTTTCTCGCGAGTTTGAGGGAAGTGCTGCAAGAGCTGCCAGGCGAATTCTCTCCAAAACAACTGGCGGACAAAGGGCTCGCTCCGACTAAGAACTCCGGCTCTCATCAAGCCAGAGAGAATTTCATTCAAAGAAATTTCACCCCAAGCCAGGTAGGGGGACAGTCTGGATGTTCCATGAATTGAGGGTATGTCGCGATTTTCCTTGTACTTCACAACATTTTTTACAAAGCCTATCAGCTGCTCGCTCGCACTCAATCGCTTTCCATCAGATCCCGAAAAGAAAGGAACAAAATCTTTATCCCATCCAAGGGAGGGCAAAAGCCCGAGGGAATCAACCTTCATTGATCCACCAATTTTCACTTGCAAGCCAGCTTCGAGCTCAGGTTCTTCCAGATTATCACCCGGCATCTCAATTAGCTCCCTGGCCTTCTTGTAAAACGGAGTAAAGACTGTGTAGGGAAGACCAGAGTTATTCAACACTTCGTTTTTGGAGAAGAAGTGATTGCTTCTGGTCAAATTCAGTTCAATGGAGCAACTTGCCAACTGGGTCTTGAGAAGCATATTCTCTTTATGCTTCTCCGGATCTGCGCTGTCATTGGTGTAAATCACCTCAACCGGGTAGTCCTTGATTAACTCCTGAAAAAACTGAAAACAATCTCCTTTGAAGCATTGAAGTTCAATGCCAAGTTCACCTAAATCAGTCTCCAACCGCTTAAGTGCATGATGAAGCCAGACAGCACTGGCTGCCATTGGTTTACGATCCAGCAAAAACAAGACGAGAAACTGTTCCCCCATCTGCTCACTTAACAACTTCAAGGGACGAAAATCACGAACCCTGAGCTCGTCCCGGTACAATAAAACTTTCATAAATCTCCCCTCATGAGGAATGAGTAATCTCTACTGCACCAGCAACTGTCTCTAGCGACCTTTGGAACTGTCCGTAGTTCCGGGAAGGCCTACAGGAAAAGGCGTAAAGTAGGACTGTGAGGCAAGATACTCCTCATCGAAACGAATCATCAATGATTTGAGAATTTCGATTGGAATCTCAATTGGAATCACTTGCTCCAGAGTCGCCTTTCTAACCAAATCCAGAAAATGGTGCTTTTCCCCCAGACTAATCTGTCCTTTGAAATAGCCCAAGGCATGTTCCAATATATTGTGGTGTGCCCGGTCTCTGGGGATCTTTGCCAAAGCAAGCTTGAGATGTTCGCGGTAAGTTTCCAATGCGGCTTCAATTCCGATATCTTTCCAGTTAGCCACTAATTTACCCATTTTCCTCATTTGAGCCTGATTGTAGACTAACAGCATGTACTTGTGACGGGCGTGAAACTGAACCAGTTCTTTTGGTTTTCTTGAGGCCATAACACCACGAAACTCCTGCATCAGGTAAAGTCGAGTGAGGAAATGCCGGCGAATTGGCAAAGAACGCAATCTTCCTTCTTATTCCAGTACAAGATCCGGACACAAATCCTTGAGCATTTGGGGAAACAAACCCGGTCCGTTCATAGACCACTGGTTTTCTTCCATCCTGTGGTATCGTTTGATTCCATAAATGCCGCAACTAGGACTGCGAGACTTCAGGATGGCACCATCCATTTCACTCAGCAGAGGAGCCAATGTGGTGGCGAACTTCTCAAAATCCGAAGTGACATCCTTGCCTGTTGCAGGTTGAAGAAGTCGCTCGGGTGCGTCCTTAGCGCTCTGAACCACTCGAATACTCGCCCGAGGAGTCCCCAAGCCAATCATCACCTTAGGGCATATAGTGGCAAGATCAAGATGATTCTCCAGAATCTCGAGATGTGCCTCCTGAATGAACTCCGTCATGCCTGCAGCGATCGAAATTAAGACACTGGGAGATCAACACTTTTGGTTTTACAAATTTCTCCGGGAACATATTCCAACCCCTTGATTTAACTCACATGGGCGTGGCGAAGTTTGACAAATGAATCTGAAGATACAAGAATGCAGGCTACCTAAACAAGCAGACTGAATCAGAATTTACAGTCCTCAAAACAAAGGAACCCCATATGCTAAAACTGGTAGGCCATCGACTCTCTCCCTATGTCCGCAAAGTACGCCTTGTTCTCGCTCATAAGGGACTTGAATACGATCATGACGAGATTTCTCCAATGGAGGTGGATGATGAGTACAGGGAAAAGTATCATCCTATGGGTAAAATACCGGTACTTGTGGACGGAAATTTAACACTTCCTGATTCCTCAATAATCTGCCAGTATCTTGAGGAAAAGTACCCGCAAAATCCTTTGCTTCCCAAAGATCCAAAAGACAAAGCCTGGGTATTGTGGCTCGAAGAGTACGCTGATACGACTGTGATGGCCAATATTGGTGGACCCTTTTTCTTCAATCGTGTCTTAAAGCCAATGTTTTTCAAACAAAAACCCGATGAAATTCTCCTTGCCAGCCTGATGAAGGAAGAAATTCCCAAGGTGTTGGCCTATCTTGACAAGACTCTCAAAGAACCTTTTTGTAGTGGCGATGATCTCACAATCGCTGATCTGACATTCGCTGCACATTTTCGCGCCGGTTTTCTGGGTAGATTTGATTATGAAAAGGGCGATTACACCAATGTCTCATCCTATATATCCCGACTTATGGAGCAAGAGACGGTTGCAAAGCTGTTCGCAGAAGAAGACGCCTTTATTACGGAAATGAGAAGCAATTAGAGGCCTTTCATGGCTAAACCTGTCTTTCTGAAATAGACAGGTTTAGCCATCCAGTCAGAATCAAGGATTGTGCTTCATTTCCTGGCTCAAATCTGGGCGATTCTGTTAAGCAATTGAGTCCCTGTTTGCAAAACGGGAACTTTAGCTGAGAAAATAGGTCTTATAGTACAAGCAAGCCTCAAAGGGGGACTCATGTGGCGCGTTACTCAGCTAAAGCAGATTGTAGCTGTCCTGGGCTTCGGTTTTTTTCTTACCCTTCTTAGCTGTGTATTGTTGTTGAAGGATATGAGTTCAACTCCCAAACTAAAAATCCAGCCCAAAGATTATTACATTCTCTCCTCAATAGAAGCGCGAAAAACCCTGGAACCACTTTTGAAACTTCGAAAGAAAGAAGGATTCAAGATTCGCTTTCTCGACTGGAAACTCGGACTGGATTCTATTGCCAAAATACGTACTAAAAGAGCTTATTTATTACTGGTAGGGAGCCCTCACAGTCCGCTCAAAGAATACTACCTACCCTCCTACAGGCACAATCGAAAACTGGCATTTACCAGAAAGGAGCTCAATACAGGGTTTCCACGTGGAGAGATCCAGACAATGATCTTTTCAGACACTCTGCACAGCGCTCAAAACCTGATCGTGGGTAGATTTCCAGCATCGACCAGCAACCAGCTCAAACGAATGGTAGAAAACACGCTCAACTATGAATCCTCCAAACAAGAATCCAAACATCTACTCGCTTTCTCCAAGGCGGGAGGATTCTCTAAATGGATCGATGCCTTCATCGAAGCAATGGCCAGAGTTGCCGGGATGCTACTACTGCCTGAAGCAAAGGAGCTGGACTGGATTCATACCAGCAGTGCATTTACGGATACCACCACAGCAGTAACAAGTAGAATGGTCACTCGGCCGCAACTCGTTCTCCATGCTGGACTGGGTGGAGAAAATCTGAGTGGAATGCTCCATCTCTCAAAAGTTTCGCGGTTTCCCGGACAGTCAGGCCCATGGATTCTATTGTCTGGAAAAGGAGGAGGGGATCAAAAACGTCTTCTCGATGCAGAGAGGCTCATGTTGAAGTCTAGTGGTCCGCCAGCTGTATTTTTTCATTCCGGGATAGGACATACCTACAGCGACAGCCTGTTCTTACTTCGATTTTTACAAGTACTTAACCAGAAGGACAGTTTTTCCAAAAAACGCAGTTGGTCTCAAATTGGACATTTCAGTAAGCGGCATCTTGATTCCAACTCCGTTTTAAACCGTTGCACCCAGCTTCTGTGCTACTTCATCGTTGGTCTGAAACCGCGAGATCTTGGGAAACTCAGGGAGTACCAAAATTTGAGTTTTCAATACTATGGAGACCCTGCTTTAACGGTCAGATACTAGACTGGTCGTCAAAACATTGCCATTTTGTCCTGATTTTGTTTGAATACTGTGGCATGCCAGGCACTGGACGAGTATTATTAGCCTGTCAAATTGAGGGAGAATAAAATGACCATCTACAAAAAAATAGCAATTGTTTCCGGATTAGGCTCTGCTCTGTTTCTCAGTGCCTGCATGAAGCAAAAACAAAAGTCTGAGCAACCGACCCAAACTCCTCAGAGCCAACAGGAGCCCATGATACAAAGGTCCGCTCCAGTAGCTGGCCCAGCTTCTGGAGTACAACTTCATCCCAATCTACCTGATGTCTCCGGATTGGTTCAGTATCAAGTGGAAGGTGTGAAATACTGGATATTAAGGGAAGGTAGTGGCGACTCTCCCAAATATGGAGACCTTCTGAAAGTGCACTATCACGGCTGGTTGGCCAATGGCTCTACCTTTGATTCTTCCTACGAAGCTGGAACTCCTTTTCAGTTTACTCTCGGTGGACGAGTCATCAAGGGCTGGAATCTGCTGACTTCCAGATTAAAAAGAGGAGATATTGTTCTGGCTGAGATCCCACCAGAGCTAGGCTACGGAAACCTCGATATGGATATTATTCCAGCAAACAGTACCTTATATTTCAAAATTGAAATGATTGATTTTTATTCCGGCAGTTAAGACATGAAGAAGATTCTCATCCCGGCGATAGTCATGGCAGGAGCTGGCGTAAGCTGGCTCAAGAGCAAGTTTGACTCAGAGGAAGTAAAAGAGTGCAGTCTTTGTGGTGAAGCTTTCGAATTCCTCAAGAGGGGGCGCATTGTCTGTGACTACACATCCGACGTGGTGTGTGGAGACTGTGTCGTTAAGGTTTCCCCAAAATTCAGGGTTCGCAAGGATGTGGAAGAATCATTAAAAGAAAAAATGGCAAAAGTAATTGTCATGAAGTCACTGGATGTTCCAGGGTACGAAGTCCTGCGGGTTCTGGGAAGAATTCATAGTAAATCTTCCCATCGAACCAGAACACAAGCCCGGGAAGACCTCCTTTTTCAATGTGTGAAGGGTGGGGGCAATTGTATTCTGGAGTTCGAATCCTTCACCGAATCTCGAACTCTCGCTCGTTCTTTTCAGGGACCGATGCCAGGAATGAGCATTGACGCAGAGATGTTTATGGCAGAAGGCATTCTCGCTGAGGTGAAGAATCTGAGTGGCAGTCAGGAAGGGGCTGTAAGTAAACGGTGTATTCAAGATCTGGAGAGAATTTCCAATCTTCTGGAAAGAGGACACATCAGTCAGGAAGAATTTGAACTCATGAAGAAACAGCTGTTGCGACCGGAACCGGTTTTGCAAGAGGAAGATTCAGAAGAGAGTACTAAGGATGAGGCAGAAACCACTGCCGAAGACGCTGGTGACGAACAAGAGCCTATCCAGTTAGCAAAGCAGGATTCAGAGGACAAAGCTGGCGATGATCAACCTCAGGATGATGCAAAGGAAGACAGAAAAGCCTAGTTTTTCTCCCAGGAGTGCTCCAAAGGCTCAAAGAGACAGCCTGTAAAAGCAGACTTGTCCCAAGTTTCTTTGAACGAGTCAGAAGCAATGATCCACTCCCGATATTCTTGAACTCGGAAGAGGGTTTTCCCTTTCAGACTGGAAGGTTCAATAACCAGCTTGTTCAATCTTTCGATCTGGTCTGGCTCGACCGGGTTTTTATCAAAATCCGAGTGACTCCGATTAACGCAAAGTTCCTTTTCTTGTAAATGAAAAGCAAAAAGATCTCTCAGCTCACCATTCGTAAAGCAGAGTTGAGCCGAATAGACCTTGCCTGTGAGTTTTAGTTTCTCGAAAAGAGCAAGCAAAGCTTCACTCACCAGGAGAGCACCTCCAAAACAGGGATAAAAATCCAGAATCGGGAGACTTTCTTCACTGTCAAATACAAGAGGCTCTTTCAAATCCGCAGAAATACTCTCAGCCAGACTCCAACCCATGATGGACCATTTGTCTCTGGGTATACAAAGACCAAATGATTCATCGCTGTGAACTCGATAGAACTTCACCAGACTCTCTCCCTTGGTTTCCACCAACTGCACTCTCCTGTGCATTGCAGTTTATCAAACAATCGACTAAGCTGTAAGAGTGGTTTCATCCGGGAAAGAGAAGATGAAAATAGACGGTTTACGAGATTTAGAGAGACTTTACAATAATCTGTACAAGGATTATGGGATAGAGGTTGCCGAGTTTGTGATTTTGGGGATGCGCAGTCTCATTCTTGATGATATCAACCAATCCCAGATCATCGTAGAAACATATCTCTCAGAAGTGAAAGGCTTTGACTCGGGCCAGCTCGAGATGCTTGGAACCAAATTGATTCTCGTGATACGTCACCTAAAAACCCTGCTTCTAACACTCAATGAGGATGATAACGATCTTTATGAGCGATCCCTGGTTATCAAGGTGATTAGTCGAACCCAACTCACAGGCGATCTCCATCAAGTGGAAGTCTTCATTGATGAATGTGATGCACTGATCGGGGGCCTGCAGACCAGATTTGGTCTTGAGCTGGCTCAATTTCCTGATAATCCTCAGAAGATGAGCCAGAGATTTCTGCGCCTGGAATCAGGTATCAAGGAGTGTGACAGCATCCTTGAAGACATTGATGACGAAGACAGCAAGGAGAATCGGGAGAGATTGAAAGTTCAACTCCGGAGCTGCTGGAAAGAGTTACTCAAGATTGCTACCCGAGTTTTGAAATACGATGCTTCTCTAAACCAAAAATCGACAGGATAATGAGGACCAGGCCAAGACCAGCGTAAAGACTCAATTCTTCTTTGAGAAAGTAGTGAATCCAGAGAAGAGAGATGAGTGGAGAAAAGAAAGCAAAGAGACTCAACTGAGCTTTATTTTGACCGTGCCTGAGAACATAAACCCAGCAAATAAAGGGTAAAACCATCTCAAAGAAGGCTACCAGACTCGACCATTTCATCCATGTCCAAGTGACAGATGGTAATTGTGATTGCCAGGCTGTCAAAAGACAAAGCAAGCCAAAGGAAACCCAGAAGATCCTGTACAACTCATGAAGAGGTTCTTTTAAATCTGTAAAAGCTCGCCAGAACAAGGACCAGATCAAAGCGCTACCCACAGCCAATGTGCAACCAAACCAGTCCTGGGAGAAACTCTCACCCTGATAGCAGACCAGAACAATTCCAGCGAGGCCACAGAGATAGGCTAATACGACTCTTGGTTCAGGTTTTGAGGAGGAACTGAAAAAGTAACTTACCGAGAGTAAAACAGGCCAGGCATAGTTAAGAGCCTGAGCTTGTTGTGCAGGAAGTCGATCATAGGCAGTGAATAAAACCCAGTAGTAAAGAAAAGGGTTTAAAGCTCCAAGATAAATAACGCGTCCGACAGAAGCCGACTTCTTCTTACGCTTTGGTAACATCTCCAATAAACAACTAAAGCAGATCGCACTAAACAAACAGGCTCCCAAGACCATCTGCAAAGCGCTCATGTGCAAAAGTCCCATCTTAAAAAGAGTCGCCACACTGGACCAACTCAAGACGGTGATCAAAAGAGAAATTGTAACCTTGTGTGAAGTGCTCATGAGTTTCTTACCAACGAATCTTTCAAGGGGTACATAGTAGGACTCCTCTCCAGAAGTTCGCAAGATCAATGATACTTACTGCCGAGTCTTTTGATGTTGGAGTTCCTTTTCCGGTTAAAGCACAAAATCATGGAAAGACAAATTGTGTATTTCTTGATAAACTAGGCGCCAAAGGTGGTGCCATGAGTAGAAGAATCGAAGGAGCGGATGGAACCTCGGGAGGAATCGAAGGAGCGGATGGAACCTCGGGAGGAATCGAAGGAGCGGGTGGAACCTCGGGAGGAATCGGAGAGTTTCTTCTGGGTTTGTTTCTTACCTTTGCCAGTGCCTATATGCTCACAAATAATATTCAGGTAAGCTCCGGCTTCTGGAGTCTTTCCTATGGATTTTTTGGAGGCATGCGAATTACAGCCTTCGGGGTCACTCTCATTCCCTTGTGTCTTGGCTTCTTCTGGCTCTTCTTTGATGGAGAATCCAAAATAGGCTGGCTACTCACTATTGGCTCAATTACAGCAATACTCATCGGAGTTTTGATGACACTTCATGTTCACTTCAGAACTACAAGTCTGTATGTTTTTGTGATGATGATTGGAATGCTCATGGGCGGATTGGGTCTTCTCGCTCGAAGCCTGAAACCTCACTAGATTTTAAGGAGTCCCCATGACCTGGGATTATGGAAAACTGACTGCCGAAGTTGACATGTCCGGAAAGAGCAGATTTTTCTTTCATTTCAAAGGAAGCGAAGAGCTTCATAAAAACCGTGACTTTATTGAAGTCATGAACTCTTTGGGTTCTCAAGGCTGGGAATGCTTCCAGGTTTTTGAGTTTAGAGACATGAAGGACGACGAGGAATTTCCAGGTATTCGATCGATTCGAGAGGCATTTTTTAGAAGAGTTTCTGATTAGAGTCAAAACCATCGACTTTACCGACGATAGTTACACAAAAAGGTAAAGTTTATGCGTAATTTTGTCATCTCTTGTGTGAAGTCAGTAGCAGGCCTATTCCTGCTGATGGTTTTGCTTGGCTGCTCTGTAAGCCTCGACGATCTCCGAAAAGACAAGAAGGAAACCATTGTTATTCAGGCCCTGATCAAGGACTTTCAGCCGCTTGCAGCCCAGAGTCTTCCTGGTTTGTCCTCTCAAGGAGTTATCAATCCACAGCTTTGGACAAAGACCGGACAACTTGTGGTCGGTCGTATTACCGAGTTGAATTCAGAACTTGGCGTTTACGCGGTGGAACTGGCTGCTGAAACCAGTGGCGAGTCACTGCAACTCAGAATCCCTTATAATGAGGAACTACTTACCATTGGAATTGGTGTCCCAACACCCAATACTCCCATTTATCTCGGTGAATTTGATATGCGCTGGATGACTCTGGCTCATCGTGTGCTTGCAAATACTACTCGCTACCACCCAATCATGCAGATGTCTTCTGTGGAAGTTCTTACAATTCTCGGTCACATCTACAACAAGCATGTTTTTGTGCGCACCGATAAAGAAAATTTCGTTTCCAGCTACAACGCACTCAGAGTCCTGCCTGATGGAAGCTGGGAAATTTCCAGAGAGGATTTTCCCGAGTCCAAACTTCACCCTTCCAGACTCGCGGAAGCTTGGGAAGTCAACCTCTTTGCTGCAATGGAGGCTGAGGGAATCGCTCTGCCTGCAGCGGGAGACGGTGCCAACAGTGTGGATACTCTACTCGATAAAAACCTGATTTCTGCAGTGAGTATACAAAGCCAGGGACTCCTGGAGAACCTCCTCTTACCTAATCAGCCCAAAGTAGAAACTCTCTCTATTCATCTACCATTGAAAAAGAGTACTGCCAAAATTACTTTTCTAAGGGACCTTAGCCTGGAAGAGCTGGAGCTCATGAGCTCTATCAAATTGATTCGAACGGACAGTCAGTACAACAAGTCCGAGTTTCTTCTCAGGCAACTGGACTATGAAGTATTGGCGAGCAATCAAATCTCTTTTACTATCCCCAGAGAAGGGGGCCAGGAACACTTTGAGTTTCGACAGGAACTTGAAGATTCACTGCATGCAAGCTTCTATTTTAGTATTCAAAGCATTTAAGCATTAGCTTCTGGCACAAGCTTTGCACACTTGCCCTCAATGAATGAGAGTATCAAGCGATGACCAGCTATTGCAGCCACTGTAAAGACGAGCTGATTCCTTCTAATATCATTGAAAATGAAAGAGGGGATCTGTTTTGCTGCCATGGTTGCCTTGGTGTATACAATCTAGTTCACGAACTGGGCATTGAGGAGTTTTATCAGCTCGACGACAATGCTGGTTTAAGCCTGAGAAACCATCAATCCAAAGACTACCAGTTTCTTCAAAATGAGGTGATGCTCACACGACTTTCTCACAGAAAAAAAGGGGATCACATTCTCGAATATCGCCTTTTTCTTCCCGCGATTCATTGTGCAGCCTGTGTCCTCCTGCTCGAGAATCTTCCCAGGATGCTGAAATCAGGAATTCTGGACGCTAAAGTGCATTATCCCCGTAAAGAGCTGATCCTTACAATCGATGACAGAGAAGTGAGTTTGCATGAGATTCTCCCGTTTCTGGACTCCATGGGCTATCAGGTTTCACTGGAGACAATCACCCAGCAAAGTACGACCGAACAGTCCAATACTCTTCTTAACCTTGCTATAGCGGGATTTTGTTTTGGAAACTGTATGCTTTTCAGTTTTCCCGAATATCTGACAATAGAGTTGAGCAGCAGTTTTGAGAGAGTCTTTCGAATCCTCAGTCTGGTTCTGGCGACGGCAAGCACCCTCTTGGTCTCACGCCATTACTTTGTCAGTGCCTGGCGCTCAATTCAGGCAAAAATACTCTCCCTGCATATCCCTGTCTCCATTGGAATCCTTGCTCTTTATTTTGAATCAGTAAGACAGGTTGGGCTTAATGTTGGGCAAGGATACAGCGACAGTCTTACGGGCTTCTTATTCTTTCTACACATTGGAAAGTACCTGCAGGAGCAAAGCCTGCAGCACTTAAGCTTCGACAAGGAGCTCAAGTCCTACTTTCCACTCTCTGCGCTAAAGGTAGAAGGTAATACCAAAGTGCCAACACCTGTGGAAGATCTACAGACTCAGGATCGTGTCTATCTTAGAATGGGTGAGCTAATCAGCTTTGACGGAGTTTTACTAAGTGAGCAAGCTGAGATTGATTACAGTTTCTTCACCGGAGAATCGGAAGCTGTACAAGTGAATAAGGGCGGCTTTGCCCAAGCCGGCGGTCGCATCATCAGCAGCAGTGCCTTGTTTGAAGTAAAGCTACCAATCTCCAAGTCAAAAATTCAAAAATTCTGGGAAAGCCTCGATGATCAAAACCAGAGTACAGTCATTGACTTTCAGACCAGCGCCTGGACCAACCGTATTGCCTCCGTCTACACTCCTACAGTCCTGCTTGCAGCTGTCCTCAACTGCGCCTACTGGCTCAGTCTGGGAAAATTAGCAGTAGGTTTGGAAACCACAGTAGCTGTTTTGATTATCGCTTGTCCTTGTGCGATATCCTTGAGTCTCCCGTTTACCGGTGCCGCTGTTTTGTCTTTGCTGCGCTCTCGTGGACTTTATCTGAAGTCGGTTCAAGTTCTTGAGAAAGTCTATGAGATCAGAGGGTTGATACTGGACAAGACTGGAACCCTCAGTGAAAGTATTCGAGAAATGATTTTTGCTGAGGAAAAACCCGATGACGAAGATCTTCTGGGAGCCATTCGAACACTGGCGTTGCACTCTACTCACCCCATTTCCAAAACGGTAGCTCACAATCTATCCAGCTCTCCGCTGCAGGAAGTGTTAGATGTGGAAGAGCTTGTAGGAAACGGACTGTCAGGGACTTATCTTGGAAAAAGATTGTTTCTGGGAAAGAGAGACAAGCTGTCAGGCGACAAAAACAAGACCGTCATAGAATACGACTCCGTTGTCTACCCCCTGGAATTTAGAGAGAAGCAACGCCGGGGGCTATCCTCATTTCTATCTGGATTGAGTAAGGACTATCCACTGGTTCTTCTAAGTGGTGATCACGGAGTTGCCAATCCTTCACTGGAACAGTTGATTAAAGACCATTTCGTAGAAGCAATCTTTGAACTCAGTCCGCAAGAGAAAGCGCAGAAAGTAAGCGAAATCGAAAAGCACAGTGGATATCAGTTGATGATTGGAGACGGTTTGAATGATGCCGGTGCCATGTGCAATGCAACGCTTGCCCTGAGCGTTGTGGAAGACCAGGCCTCATTTCATCCCAGTTGTGACATGATCCTGGAAGGGAAGTATCTTGAAGACTTCACCAGGCAATGGCAGATTCTAAAAGGGTCCAGGTATATCTTGTTGGTCTGCCTGCTTTTTGCCACCTTTTATAATATTATTGGCTTGAGTCTGGCGGTCAGCGCGAACCTCACACCCTTGGCCTGTGCAATCCTGATGCCTTTGTCTTCTTTGACTATCCTGGCCATAACCCTGTTGGGAACCTGGTTTCTTTCAGTTAAGTACCCGGTCGAGACAATGCTTCCTATGCTTCGACATTCAAGCTCGGCTCATGAGCTTTCAAGCATGGGCCAAGGAATTCACCACACATTGAATTAACTGTGTTAAACTCAGTATTGATCAGGCTTCCCACTGTTGGCACGTATTTTACATCAACTACCATCATGTACATCATATTTTTCTTAATAACAGTAAGTTTTGGAATGGCATTGCTCTTCCTGGGTTTTTTCTTTTGGGCTTACAGAGATGGTCAGTTCGAGGACACACAAACACCATCTATGAGAGTTCTCTTTGAAGAGGAAAAACGCGAGAGCGGCGATGCAAAAACCTTAAAGGAAGGGGTAGTCTAGTATGACCACTGAAACGATGGATCAAAACAAGACTTTGGATTCAAGCCATTCTGCTAATCCAGACATGGCCTTCGAAACCGTAGCCTACGACAATGTGATTGTTCGCAACTTTGCCGTTGCAACAGTTTTATGGGGCTTTGTCGGGATGCTTGTCGGGCTGATTATAGCTCTTCAGATTCCGTTTCCCAGTTTGAATTTTCATGAGTATTTATCCTTTGGAAGAATTCGTCCACTGCATACCAATGCAGTCATCTTCGCTTTCGTAGGAAATGCCATTTTTACGGGGGTCTACTATTCCACGCCCCGACTCTGCAAGTTTCCCATGTGGAGCTCCACATTGAGCTACCTTCACTTCTGGGGGTGGCAACTCATCATTGTCAGTGCGGCAATAACACTGCCTCTGGGTATATCCACCAACAAGGAGTACGCAGAACTTGAATGGCCAATTGATATTGCCATTACAGTGATTTGGGTTGTGTTCACTCTCAATCTGTTGATGACGATCTTCAAGCGCCGTGAAAAGCACATGTACGTTGCTTTGTGGTTCTATATTGCCTCAGTTCTTGCGGTTGCTCTCCTGCACGTAGTCAATAGTCTGGAATGGCCCGTGCATTTCTGGAAGTCCTACAGTATCTATGCCGGAGTTCAGGATGCCCTTGTTCAGTGGTGGTACGGACACAATGCTGTGGCCTTCTTTCTAACCACTCCCTTCCTGGGATTGATGTATTACTTCATGCCCAAAGCTGCAAGACGCCCTGTTTACTCGTACAGACTCTCCATAATCCACTTCTGGTCACTGGTGTTTATCTACATGTGGGCTGGACCACACCATCTTCTTTACAGCTCTGTCCCTGATTGGGCCCAGTCTTTGGGAGTTGTATTCTCAGTGATGCTGATTGCACCATCCTGGGGTGGTATGATCAATGGGTTGCTGACCTTGCGCGGTGCCTTTGATCGTCTTATCGCAGACCCTATTATCAAGTTCATGGTTGTTGCGGTCACCTGTTATGGAATGAGTACTTTTGAAGGGCCCATGATGAGCCTGAAGGCTGTGAACGGCCTCACTCACTTCACTGACTATGTAATTGCACACGTACACGTTGGTGCCCTCGGTTGGAATGGAATGCTGACCTTTGGAATGCTCTACTGGTTGCTTCCTCGAATCTATAACACCAAGTTGCATTCAGTGTCACTTGCAAACACACACTTCTGGATTGCAACTGTTGGAATGGTTTTCTATGTTCTCTCCATGTATTCCGCTGGAATCCTGCAAGGACTAATGTGGAAAGAAATCACCCCCGATGGGATCTTGCGATACGATTTCATGGAAACTTTAATGGAAATTGTGCCAATGCATTACGGACGTGCATTTGGCGGTGCTCTCTATCTACTTGGTGTGGTCTTGATGGCTTACAATCTGTATCGAACCATGAGCGCGGGAAGTCTGCAACGTGAAAGCCTTGCAAAAGTACCTAAAGCGGCTCCTCAAGAGCATATTCATCACTGGCACCAATATCTGGAAGGAAACAGTGGATTGTTCACAGTCATGACTCTGGCAGCAGTAGCCGTTGGAGGAGCTGTTGAGATTGTTCCTTCGGTCGTCATGTCTATGGAGTATCCGGAGAAACCTCTGGTGACTCCCTACACCGCTCTCGAAATTGAAGGAAGAGACATTTACATTCGAGAAGGCTGTTACAACTGTCACTCTCAAATGATTCGTCCTTTCAAGGATGAAAAAATGCGCTACGGAAGTCCTAGCCGGGCAGGCGAGCATATCTATGACCACCCGTTCACCTGGGGTTCCAAACGAACAGGTCCAGATCTTTTGCGAGAAGGTGGTAAGCGATCTCATGATTGGCATTACCGCCACATGCAGGATCCACGATCAACTTCCCCAACCAGTTTGATGCCTGCTTATCAAAACATCGTGGAAGATAAGCTGGACACAACTTATACAAGCAAAAAACTGCAAGTGATGCAGAATCTCGGTGTTCCCTACACTGACGAACAAGTTCTCAACGCAGTTCAGGACCTGGAAGTTCAAGCACAGGAGCTGACTGCAGAACTCAATCAACAATTGAAGATTCACAATCTGGAAGCAAGCCATGATCAGGAAATCATAGCGTTGATAGCCTACCTCCAAAAGTTGGGTAGAGCCGAATTGCTAAGACCGGATCATCCATTGAAGGAGTGGTGAGATGATAGCTCAAGCTTTAAGTACACCTGAAAATGCAGCCTTTGGAGTCATTGCATTCCTGATTATGTTCTTGAACTTTGTCGGGATTTGCATGTGGACCGTTCTTCGTGACAAGAACTACCTGGAGAAAATGGAAAACTTTCCATTGGATAACTAAGGGGCAGAGAATGAGTAAAGAACAACAAGAATTTGAAGTCATAGAAGAAGCAGAAATCATAGCTGGTTTGGATGATAATGTCCTCCACCACAACTATGATGGAATCAAGGAACTGGATAATGACCTTCCAGGCTGGTGGATCAATCTGTTCTTTGTCTGTACAGCCTTTGCAATCGTTTATGTAACCGGTTATCACATCCTTAGCACTTGGGATCTTCAGGAAATCGAGTATCGCAGAGCCATGGGATGGTTTCAGGATGAAGGCAAGGAGGACAAAAAAGAGGCTCCCAAGCCTGAAAAGAAAGAAGTGCTTGTTGCTTCAAAAAAACCCGCTGTGGTAGCCAAGGGCAAGGAGCATTTTATGAGCAAATGTATGCCTTGTCACGGTCTTGAGGGACAAGGTGTCATTGGTCCTAACCTAACAGACAAGTTCTGGGTGCACGGAGGGTCTTTTCCCGAGATCGTCAAAGTTATCGAGAAAGGTGGTCGACCTGGTAAGGGAATGCAAGCCTGGAATATGCTTATGAACAAGACCGAAATCCAGGAAGTGGCAAGCTATATTGTCTCCCTTCAGGGTACTAACCCCGCTAATGCGAAAGCTGCAGAAGGGGATCTCTACGACGGAGAATACTAGTCATGAATACAGCAGAAGAAGTCCAGTTCAGGGATCGAATTGCAACGATTGACGAAAGAGGCCGACGCAAGTGGCTTTATCCGAAGAAACCTTCGGGAAAGAACACCACGCGAAGAAAATGGGTGGCCTATGCCCTCATTGCCTTTCTTGTCATCACGCCTTTTATAAAGATCAATGGTCATCCTTTGTTTCTCATCGATATCCCACACCGCAAGTTTATCGTTGCCGGATTTTTATTCTGGCCCCAGGACATCTACTTGGCCATGCTGGGGGTCATCGCCACCTTCCTGTTCATCATCTTTTTTACGAGCATTAAGGGGCGACTCTGGTGTGGATGGACCTGTCCACAGACAGTTTTTCTGGAATTCGTCTACCGCCCTATTGAGTGGTGGATAGAAGGGAGTCCACAGAAGCAAAAGAAACTGAATGCTTCTCCCTGGAATGCAGACAAGCTTTTCAAGAAGGGACTCAAGCATACAATCTACTTTGCTATTTCATTCTTCATCGGTAATATCCTGCTTGCCTGGATTACTGGTGTAGATGCACTTTGGGTGATCATCACCGATCCACCATCCCAGCATGTTACCGGGCTATCAGCAATGCTGATTTTCTCAGCTATTTTCTACTGGAACTTCTTCTGGTTTCGAGAGCAGTTCTGTACCATCTTGTGTCCATATGCCCGCTTTCAAAGCGTTCTTCTCGATCACAACAGTGACCGAGTAGCCTATGACAACAAGCGTGGTGAGTCAAGAGCCAAACTGGCCCGACGAAAGCATGAGGGTGAAGATTCCTTTGGAGACTGTATTGATTGTCACCAATGTGTAGATGTTTGTCCAACGGGTATAGATATTCGTAATGGGCTTCAATTGGAGTGTGTGAACTGCACAGCCTGTATGGACGCGTGTGACAACATCATGTCCAAGGTCGGAAAACCAAAGGGGCTGATACGCTGGGCATCACACAACGAGATTGAAGAAGGAAAGAGCTTTCGATTCACGGGGCGTCTGTTCGCCTATTCAACTCTCTTGAGTGTGCTGGTGGGCTTTCTGGGTTACCAACTCTTGACTCGACCTGATGTTGAGCTGAATCTTATGAAAGCCAGAGGCAGTGTGTTTTCCAAGCTTCCCGATGGTTCCTTCAGCAATCTTTATCAAGCGAGAGTTCTAAACAAGACCTTTCATGAACAGAAATTAACAATGAAGATCCTCAATCATGAGGGCAAAGTGACAATTCCCGGTTCAGAGATCAAATTGAGTGCAGCTGGTCAGAATCAGGTGCCCATTTTCCTGGTTTTCCAACAGGATCAAATGCCCGCTCAATCTTTCCCCGTAGAGGTCGGTCTATATCGAGGAGAGGATCTCATTGACAGCTTTCAGACAAACTTTCTGGGGCCAAGTAAGCTTCAAAAGCAGAAGCGCTGATGAATAACCTTGAAGTTTTAATCATGGCTGGACTTTTCTATGCATTTGCTGGAAGCCTGCATTGCGTTGGCATGTGCGGTCCCATGGTTAGTCTGGTTCCGTGCAACAAGAACACTTTGCTAAGTCACACTCTCTATCATTGTGGCAGAATCTTGAGCTATGGAATGCTTGGGGCACTCTGCGGATTAATGGGTCAGGGCCTGGTCCTGAAAGACTTTCGAGGCTCTATATCACTATTAGCAGGCCTCCTAATGGTAGTGATACTTACGGTAAATTATCTTCGCGGTAGAAATTCTTTGGACTTCAAGCTTCCCTGGCAGGACAAAGTTCAAAAGGTTCTGAAGTTTCTACTGCTAAACAAAAATCTTGACCCCGTTAGCTCTTCCTTTGTCTTTGGGGTCTTTAACGGACTTCTTCCCTGTGGGTTCCTATACGTTGGATTTTTGGCAGCTGCCGGGACAGAGAGTCTGGTGGGTGGCTGGCTACTTATGATTTGTTTCGGTTTGGGAACTGTCCCGGCATTAAGTCTAGTGCTGTTTCTGCGCGAACATCCTCTTTTTATCAAATTCCAACGCAGTGCTTTCAGTCTGGTTTTAACCATTTGCGTGAGCCTTCTGCTGATCAGTCGCGGAGGTGGGCAACTCTTTCTCAATGAGGATACTCAAGCCTCAGGAGTCTGCCATACTGTCGAAATCGGGAACTTGTTGACCACTACCGGAGAGGGTGACAAATGATAAATTTCACCTTTGTCAATCTGGTTCAGGACGGGTGTTCACCACTTGAGCATCGAATGGTAGTGTCTGAAGTCCAAAATCACTTTAGCAAGATCTTTCCGGACTCTTCGTTCTTGCTATTCAATGCAGTGGTGGATTCTGAAGAGACTCTCTCCATTCTTCAGAATCAGTCACAATTCAGTGACATTTTATTTGTTGTGGGTAATGCTGCAAACACACTTTTAAGTGGAGTTGCGAGAAGTTTACACTCCAGAGCCCTTGTATTGAGTGTCCCTTGTGCACTTCAAGAGTTGAATTATCATATCCCTGGTCTGGAAGCAGAAGTTCGTAAACAATTGAATTCATAAGAAAAAAGGCCAGATCATCATTGACCCTGCCTTTGAATCTAATCTATCGTAAATTGGTCTAGCGAGAAGCTTCCAGCACTCCTGCCTTGAGTACGTCCATTACACTGACAACACCCATCACCTCATCTTTATCTTTAACAATAACAACGCGGTGAACTGCGTTTTCTACCATTGCCTGAGAAACTTCGAGCAGAGTCGCATCTGGTCCCATTTTGACAACACTACGAGTCATTACGTCACCTATATGGACCTCGCTTAAATAATCCTCATCATCAAAGAGCTTGTTCTGAAACAAGTTCTGCAGGTTAAAGAAGTCAGTCTGAGTAATGATCCCGGTCAACTCGATAAGATCATTGGTCACTGGAAGGGAAGAGATGTCTTCCCCCATAAGGATACTCCGTCAGTAGCTGACATCTTGTCATGGTATTGAATTTGCAATGTACCAAATGTACTGAATCTGAATGCTCCAGGAATTAATGAAGAACCCACAGGAGAAATCGTGATCATAAGCAAGCCAAGTTCTGATTTACTAAAGAAATACGCTAAGACGGGGCCCCGATACACCAGCTACCCTACTGCACCAGTCTGGAATGAGTATGTGAACTCTCATATTGCTCAAAAAGTTCTGGAAAAATACAAAGATGTGAAAGAAGATCTAGGCCTGTACTTTCATTTTCCCTTTTGTCCAAGTCACTGCAGTTTCTGTGGATGCAATGTAATAATTACAAAAAACAAAAATGCCTTGGACAGCTACCTGGACACTCTGCACAAGGAACTTGAACTCCTTCTCCCCGGTATTAAGAACAAGACAATTGCTCAGCTTCAGTTTGGAGGCGGTTCTCCATCTGTAATACCTGTAGAAAGACTTGGAGAAATTATTCGAATCTTAAGAGAGAATTTGAGTTTTCGCGAAGACGCCGAAATTGGAATCGAGTTGAATCCGGAAACTACGAATGAAGACCTGCTAAGTGAACTGGAAGGGCTTGGGTTCAATCGAATTTCATTTGGTGTGCAAGATCTCAATGAAGAGGTTCAAGTTGAGATTAGCAGAGTCTATCCCGAAAGAAAACTCAGAGAGCTGATGTCCCTCACCAGGAAATTCAGATTCCGATCCTTAAACTTCGATCTGATCTACGGCCTCCCAAAGCAGACACTAAACAGTTTTCAATCTACTGTGGAAGCAATCATTCAAATGAGACCCGATCGCCTTGCTTTGTACAGTTATGCCCACATTCCATGGCTCAAACCGTTGCAGCGTAATTTTGACAGCGAAACACTTCCTGATGACTCTCAAAAGCTGGGCTTATTTCTAAAGGCAATTGAGCTCTTTACTTCAGCTGGGTACGAGTTTCTAGGCATGGATCACTTTGCCCTCCCTGAGGATGACCTGACAAAGGCTTTTCAAAAAGGTGAAATGAGACGGAATTTCATGGGATATACGACTCACAGTGGTTTGAACTATCTTGGTCTAGGCATGACTTCCATTGGATACTATCATCACCATTTTTTCCAGAATGAAAAGAAGCTGTCTGGATATCAAAGAAAAATTGAAGGAAAGAGTCTGGCTGTTAGCAAGGGCTTTGAGCTAGATTTTGACGATTTGATACGCCAGTCTGTCATCCAGAATTTAATGACTAACAGAAAGCTGGATTTTCGTGAGTTTGAAAAGGAGTTCCAGATTGCCTTTCCCCTGTACTTTGATACTGAGTACTCCAGACTTTTGGAATTGCAGGAGGATGGTTTGTTGATTCTGAGTGAGGACGGGATTTTACTCAAGCAGGAAGGGATACTGTTTTTAAGAAATGTAGCCATGATCTTTGATCGCTACCTGAGTGATAAAGAAGAGATGCCTATGTTTTCCCGGACTGTCTAATCCCACGTTTCTCAAAGAGACTTTTTCTCCATCAGACTCTATAATGGTTTAGGCGAGCGCTAACTCAATTGAGACAACATGAATGATTACAGTTCCTTTAATACAAGTTTTTCCCAGTATTCCCGCTTTGGTTCGGGTATCTCAGTTGGGCAATGGCTTTTCTTTCTACTCATCATCGTAGGTATTACCCTTCTGGTTATTCTGGTTATCGACTGGTTTCAAAGCCGGATGGCTAAATGCGAAGAAGCCAATAAACCTCTCTCGGTCCATGAGTTTCATTGCAAGCTTCTTTATGAGATGGGCTTTGATGAACAGGAAGCACTTCAAGTTCTTGCAGCGCTTCGCCAGCAAAGTGTTCGCCGACTACTGGATCTCTTTGAAATCAAGGATGAGGATCTTTGGATGTTCAGGGTTGAAGATGCATTTGATGAAAATGAAGAAAACGCACTGAGAGATCTGAAGTCAAAACTAAACAGTTCCCATGAACTTTCTCGCGGTGTTTTCGGGGAACTCTACCCTGAACTTTTACCCTTGCACCAGGAACTCTTGATTCTCAAGGATAGCCATCATTTGCACCCACAACGTTCCAGAGTAATGGAATACGCCAATCTCAATGGTTTACTCTTTGAAGAAGAATGCCTGAGAACACAGATCGGTGAATACTATTGCTTTCGACTTTACCAGAGAGAGACTTTTGATTAGACTGCGCAGCTCAAATCTGTTCGTGTACCACGGTACACATCCAAGGAGAAGCTTGCATGAATCAATTTTCCGATCATTATCGTGTACTGCTCGTAGACGATGATGAGGAACTCAGAGCCCTCGTTCGGGAGTTTCTTGAAAAAGAAGGGCACCAGGTTCGTGAAGCTTCCAACGGGAAAGAAGGCTTGCTTCAACTCGAAGAAGGTGAGTTCCATGTCATTCTAACCGACTGGATAATGAAGGTCATGGACGGGATGGAATTCCTGCATCAGGCCAGATTGAGCGCTCCAACTTCGGTGATTATGATGGTCACCAGTTTCAGCTCTATTGAGTCCGCGGTAACAGCCATGGAGAAGGGGGCTGACTCCTATGTAGCCAAACCCTTTGAACTCAAGGATCTATACGAGCAGATACAGAAACAAGTTCGACGTAAACGCGAATTGCTGGGATGGAAAGAACAGCTTAAAGAGTCTTTTGATCACGGAATCATTGCTCAGTCTCCTGCAATGAAGCACGTACTTTCGCTTATCGAGCGCATCAAAAACTCGAAATCTACGGTTCTGATAACCGGTGAGTCGGGTACTGGAAAGGAATTGATAGCAAGGGCAGTCCACCAAAGCTCCAAAACAAAAAACTACCCTATGGTTGCCATCAACTGTGCAGCTCTTCCTGAGCATATCCTTGAAAGCGAACTCTTTGGTCATGTTAAGGGAGCTTTTACAGGAGCTGATCGTAATAAGAAGGGACTGTTTCTTGAAGCCGAAAATGGAGTCCTCTTTCTCGATGAAATTGGCGACATGCCACTAAACCTTCAGGGCAAACTCCTTCGAGCCATTCAGGAGAAGGAAGTACGTCCCGTAGGGTCTAACAAGAGCTTTTTCTTCAATACCAGAATAGTATGTGCCACTCACAAGAATTTGGAAGAGAGAATCAATACAGGTGAATTCCGTGAAGATTTATATTACCGACTCAACGTGATTCCAATTCACGTTCCTTCCCTGGATGAAAGAAAAGAAGACATTCCGCTGCTCGCCAACTATTTTCTTCGCAAGTACTCTCGTCTCAATGACCGGGATTTCACCCACATCAGTGAGTCTGGTCTCAAGTTTTTGAGCGGGAAGTCCTGGAGAGGGAATATTCGTGAGTTGGAGAACTTTATCGAGAGAGCTGTCATCCTTTCTGACGGTCCAGTTATCGAACTAGAAGATTTTCTGATGTTCCAGGACAAGATTATTCGAATTCCAGCTCGCTCCATTCAGGACAATCTTTTTGATGGAAATCCCAAGCTGGAAGAAATTGAACGAAACTATATCCTCAAAATTTACGAAGAGGTGGGACGGGAAAAGGAAGAGTGCGCTGACATTCTGGGAATCAGCAAACGCACTCTTTATCGAAAACTAGCAAAGTATCAGCTGGAAAATGAGGACGATTTAGATCTTTGACCGATCTTCCACATCCACTTGAGGAATTTGCTTTTGATATCGATTGACGCAGCGGGCGAAAATCCCGTCCGACGCCGCCATTTTTCCTGTTAGGGAAAGCAAGTACAAATAGAAGTCCCCATCGACTCTGCAATGAGAACCACTCAGTAGTTTGAGTTGTTCATCCAGGCCCTTTTTGATCGCTAACTGATCTTTTCTGCAGACTACCAAAATTCCTGATATGCTGCGATCTCTAGCCTTGTTCAGGAGCTTGTCCACAAGAGCTGAAGCCAAAGCATCCGGCATGGGTTGAGAATGATGAATCTCAAGTTGAGCACTCTCCCGCCCCGAGATGGGTTTCAAGCGACCCATCGCCACAACCTCATCATTCTCATTGTTTTTCTCCACAACCAGCATGGACAGGTTCTCAGTGTACATAGTCTCGAGGCCATCAAAACTCATATGATTTTCTGCGAAGAAGTCTTTGAGAATTTTCTCATCTGTCATCCTCAGGGGCCTGACCTTGTACTCTTTCTCATCAAACTCCAGGCTTTCTTCCCATTCTTTCATGTAGTTGTCTTCGAGGGAAACCAGATTGGAGGGGAAATGAATATGCCGTTCCTGCTTGATTTCTTCGAGTAACTTTTCTCTAAAGTCAGGATGGGAAATACGAATCAATTCAAGTGCCCTTTGACGAATGCTTCGCCCATACAGTCTCGCTACACCATATTCAGTCACTACATAATGTACATCACCTCTTGTAGTGACTACACCAGCAGCTTCGTCAAGTCGAGCAACGATTCGAGAGATACTGCCACCCTTCGCAGTGGAAGGTAGAGCAATGACAGGCCGACCACCCCTCGATCTCGCCGCACCGCGAATGAAATCTACTTGTCCGCCAATACCGGAAAAGAATGTAGAACCCATGGAGTCCGCACACACCTGACCAGTTAAATCCACCTGAAGAGCACTGTTGATGGCGATCATTCGATCATTCTGGGCTATGCGAAAGGGGTCGTTCACAAAGTCTGATGGATAGAATTCAATGAGGGAGTTTTCATCAAGGTAGTCGTAGAGTTCTCTGGAACCCATAGCAAAGCTGGTTAGAACCCTACCCTTGAGAATTTCTTTTGTTGAGTTATTAACAACACCGCTCTCAATCAGGGGAATCAAGCCATCAGAAAACATCTCCGTATGAACACCAAGATCATTCTTGTCTCTCAGAAATCTCAAGACCGCATCAGGAATGGCTCCAATACCCATCTGAAGTACACAACCATCACCGATAAGGCTGGCAACATTGCGCCCAATTGCTTCAAACACAGCGGTCTGCTCATCGTCAACCTTTGAAGATCCATGCTCAGGCAGAGCTGTATCTGCCTCAACCACATAATCGATTTCGCTAAAAGGAATCAAGGCGCGACCAAATGTGTGTGGCATATTGTGATTGACCTGAGCGATGACTATGTCAGCGGATTCCAATGCGGACAGGACTACATCAACACTAACACCAAGACTACACATGCCGTGTTTGTCAGGTGGAGAAACGGAAATCAGGGCCGCACTCAATGGAAGAGCTCTGGAGCGAAACAGTCGAGGTATCTCTGATAAAAACACCGGAGTATAATCTGCTCTTCCTGATTTCACATAGGGGCGAACATTTGAGCCGATGAAGAAACTGTTGTCCTGGAAGGAGCGTGAGTATTTTTCCTCCAAAAAGGGTGCATCGCCCAGAAAGAGAATATGCACCAGTTCACTGGCAGTGAACAAATCAGCATTTCTTGCAAGTCCATCAACCAGGGCAGTAGGCACTGCAGCTCCACTACCAAGGAATATTCTTCCACCTTTGGGTATCTTTGACAGAGCAGTTCTTACATCAACAATCTTTTTCATTTTACTCTCCCTGCTATCTTTAAAGCTTGAACACTATTCAAGCTATTATTGACTTTCCTCTCTAATGACTATGCAGGAACGATGCCAAAACCAGATTTGAATGGATAAGGAAAAAACGGGCTGTTAAATCCTTGAGCTGAAGGCTGACAAAATTGTCTTTCTTAGCTTCGATAAGGCAAAAGGTTTCTCCAGAACCAGGGATAGTCCAGCCACTTCAAAGTTCTTCAAATTGTCCTTGGTTCCCTTACCCGTCATCGGAATAAACAATGGTCTGTTCTTTGAAGGAATTTTCTTCAGGAAGCTGAAGACTTCCAGACCACTGACCCCCGGCATTTGTAAATCACACAGTACTAGTGCGGGTAGCTCAGTTTCATTCTGATGTCTGGATTGAAGTTCGTCGATTGCTTCCTGACCACCATTAAAAGTCAGAACTTTTTCATAGCCAAAAGCCTCTAGAGCTCTTTTTGCATAATGTAAAAAGTACTTTTCATCATCAATGAGTAGCAGCTCCTGAGACAAAAACTGGCTTGCCAAGTCTTCCTGAAATTCAAAAGCTTTTTCTTCTTCAATCACTTCCTCACAAGGAATCCTGAGTAAAACCGATGTTCCCGTCTCATAGGGATGGAAACGAAGTAATGGATTGGTATCATCCTCACAAACGGACTCAATTTCCACTTCACCTCCATAGTCTTTTACGATGGCAAACACCATGGCAAGGCCCAGTCCGGTTCCGCGATGCACTCCTTGATCTTTCGTCGTAAAAAAAGGATCGAACACTCGGTCTCTAAGCTTGACTGGAATACCCGGACCATTATCACTAACAAGAAAATGCAGCTGCGAATTCTTCATGGAAACTTGCAATCGAATGACAAACTGACACTTCTCTTTTGAATCCATCGCCTGAATAGAGTTAAGAACCAGATTGCGTAAAACGTCAGACATTCCCCTGGGGTCCAAATCTACTTTTTCAGGTACAGCTTCAAATTCCACTTGCAAATCGATGCTTCCAGAACGAGCCTGGGGCCGAAGCAACACCAGTAACTCTTCGATAAACTCCCTTAGGGAAACAACTTCACGGGAAACTTTGTGGGTCCGCCCCAAAGCAAGAAGTTTCCTGGCGTGATAGGAGGCTTGTGAAGAAGTCTTTCTAAGTCTTTGCAATATCTGGGATATTTCAGCATCCGGATCTTGCGCCAAACACAATTCGATTCCCATCAAAACAACTGAAAGTGTATTGTTGAAGTCGTGCGCAATTCCCGCTGCCATACTTCCAAGGTCTGCAAAACGAGCGCTTCTTTGCAGAGATTGCTGTGTTTTTGCCAGATTTTCCAGCGTGGCTTTTAACTCAAGTTTTTCCCGCATCAATTGTTCGCGAGTGGTGATCAAATCCGTGATTTCCACGCGAATAGACATGTATTGATAGATGCGTCCGTTACTGTCACGAAAAGGGATGATGGTGGTTTTGACCCAGTAATGATCACCATTTTTTTTGCGATTTCGAATGATACCCTGCCAGATACTCCCCTTGGATATCCGACTCCACAGCTGAACCCAAAACCCTCTGGGGTGTAGTCCTGAATTTACAATTCTGTGGGTCTTGCCAATCAACTCCTCTCTCATATAGCCGGAGATTTCGCAGAACTTTCCATTCACATGCTCAATGACTCCACGCTCGTCCGTAGTTGCGACGATCATGGAGTAATCCAGGGCACGTTTGAGCTCACTCAGCTCCTTTAAACTTGTCTTAAGCATTCTGGTGGGAAAACTCAAAGAGCTTTGATCAAGATTGCTCAGCAGGGAGTTCAATTCCTGTGACAATTGATTTGCGCACTTTAGAAGCAACGAACGAAAGTGAACGGCCTTCTTTTTGGACTTCTCCCGAAAAAACAGACCAACACTGGCGTGCAGGAGCCCATGAGTCCCTGATGATTCCGGCAGGTCCTGAACAGCCACAGCAAGTGCAGCACTGTATTGGGCTTCCCAGGAGTTGCCTGGAATTCTATCCATAAAAATTGCCTGGGATGACAATAGACTCTTGTCCTCCAAAAGACCCTTGACGTAGTTTTCATCCCTGTGAAAATCGAGCAGCTTTCTCAATCGAGTCTTCGAGGGGCTGTGGCCAAAAACCTGAACACCTTCCTTGAAGCGAAACAAGAGAACACATTCCGTACGGGACGCTTCGCCCAAGGCCTCGGCATATTCTTGAAAATGTCGAATCTGTTCAAACTCAAGCATAGGCGCAGGATAATCCTTTCTGCTTGGTAAACAAGGATAAAATTGGAATTAAGTTGGAACTTTTCCAATCATTTTGAGACTATGCTAACTTCAAGAGATCCCTCCAGGTAAGCAATTGCAAAGTTTCGAGTACATATTCATGCTGATTTACCTTTCAAGCACGATCTTTTTGTGTGCAATCGGCTTGAATAGCTACGTAAGCAGGGCCCGGTTTCTAAGGAAGAGAGCTAGCCGTGATCATGGTGAAACAGTGAATGAAAATTTGCCCGAACTTGTGGTACAACTTCCGATCTACAACGAATGCAATAGTGTAGAGCAATTGATCCGCTGCTTCGATCAAGTTGAATATCCTCGAGAAAAGCTGCTGATTCAAATTCTTGATGATAGTGATGACGAAACCACAGATATTATCGCCAGCCTTCTTCTTGAACAAACGAAGCGGGATAGTTTTGAACATATCAGAAGAGAAAGTCGTTCAGGCTTCAAGGCAGGTGCTCTGGATTATGGAATGCGTCTTCATCCAAATTTAAACTTCATCGCAATTTTTGATGCGGACTTCAGACCGGATCCCGACTTTCTGTTAAAGGCTGTGAGTCATTTACTTAAAAATCCAGATCTTGGTCTCGTTCAGGGACGCTGGGAACATACCAATGAAGAAGAAAGTCTGTTTACCCGTTTTCAGTCTGTTGGCATGGACGGACACTTCGCCATTGAACAGCCAGCCAGAGCCTGGAATGGACATCTAATGAATTTTAATGGGACAGCAGGAGTCTGGAGAAGGGAGGCTATTGAACAGGGAGGAGGATGGAGCTGCAAAACCCTGACAGAAGATCTGGATCTTTCCTATCGGGTACAGCTGAGAACTGACTACCGTCTGGATTATCTTATGGAACTATCGTGCCCAGCCGAGATTCCAGACAATATCAACGCCTTCAAATCACAACAGTATCGCTGGGCAAAGGGCTCTACCCAAACATTTTTGCATCTCTTCAAAGAAGTCCTGCTTTCTGACAAAAGTGTCTTTACGAAGATTGAAGCCTTCTTTCATCTGACCCACTACTTTATTCACCCTCTACTTTTAACCAACTTTCTTTTGGGCCTTTATTTCATAAGCAACCCACAGCTCCTGCATCCCTATCCAGTGGAATGGCTCTATATTATGCTGCTCTTTGCATGCGCCGGCCCATCTCTTCTTTACAGGGAATCACGACTTGCATTGAACAAGAACTCACTTCCCCTGTATTTCTATGGACTTATGATCTGTCTGGGATGCGGAATGGCCTACAACAACAGTCGCGCTGTCTTGAGTGCTTTGCTGGGCCGAGAGAGCCCCTTTGTTAGAACCCCTAAGAAGGGAGAAGTGAAGAGAAAGGCTTACCTCAGCCTGTCTGGAAATCACTGGATTATCGAGATCCTTTTGGCTGGTACAGGATTCTATTTTCTTGCCAAAGCAGGACAAATTCACTCGATAATCAGTCCTTTTTTGCTAATCTATAGTTTGGGCTTTTTAGTGATTGGGACTCTCAGCGCCCTTGAGGGTTCTAGCCAATCCTTCTCATTTCTAAACCCGGTCAGAAGTCTGGAACCTTCTCAAAACCCTATAAAATCAGGCGGGTCCAAAAGCGCACTGCGCTAGCCTGAAAAAAAGAAAATAGTGTTCGTTGTTTGACCCATACTACAGATATAGTATATGATCAAGAAAAAGTTGCGACAGGGGAGACCGGTCATGATGGTTACAAGCTGCAAATATACAATTCGACAAATCGTTCGCCACACCAGTTTCGGGTACCGCGGTATGATAGTAGATATCGACCCCAGTTTTCAGGGTGAGCTTGAACCTGAACGGGGGACCTTAGCAGGAAATGAATGGGATCAACCCTGGTATCACGTGCTCGTTGACGGCCAGGACTACTCTACTTACGTCCCCGAGTCTCAGCTGGAAATGTGTGAGTCCCCAGAGCCTGTGAAGAACCCGATGCTCGACGAGTTCGGACCCAAGCGGGCTAATATGGGCCTCGACTTTCACTGATTTTGTCCTCTCACAATCAGGGAGCTCACTACCGCAAGATGGACTCGGGACGAGCTGAACAAAGCTCGGAATCCTTGTTCTCTTGCGATCCCAAAGACTCGGGCAAGCCTCTGTGCGAAGCGGTTCTCCAGGCTCTGCAGAAAAGCTATTTCTGCAATAATGAAGATCGTGTTGTTAAACCCGAAAGGGCCCAGTCACTACTAGCCCCGCCAGTACTGGAAGCCTTCGGGAGTAAAAATCAGTTTGAAAAAGAGTTTATGGGAGCTCCAGATGTACTAAGGGCCTCGCTGGCCGAGGCCTTCAATGACTTCTTTGTTGCAAGCCGTGAAAGCGAGACCAGCCTCGATATTATCAGCGACAGTGAGGACATTGCCCAGGACGCATTAATTTACTCATTCCAAATCTATCCTTTAGCACTATCACTCGAAAACTATATAAACTACGTCCCCAACTTTTGGAGTTCCAGGCAAGGGAAACAGGCTGTATCGCGATTCAAGAGTTCTTTCTCAAGAAAATTTGGCGCAGACAATTGGGCAAAATTAAAAGAAAGCCTTGTAATGGCGTACCCTAAGTTAAAAGCTCTGGTATAATCCCTCCGTCTATGTTCAAACCGATCCTAGCTTTCCAACTCTCAAGCGCTGCCAAGTCTCATCTAAGTGAATTGGCACAGCAGCATTGTCGTGAGCTTCATTTCTTTGATGATCTCAAGGAATTCAAGACCTGGATTCGCGAGAACCCCTTTGATTGTGCAGTTTTAGGTGGAGCTCAGGAAGCCCTGAAGGCTTTTGCATTTATCAAACGTCGTGTTCAGTGTGAGTTTGTTCCCACTATCTTGATTGGCACATCCTGGGATACAAGTCAGATTCAGCAGCGCTATGATGAAGGCGCTTTCTTTGTTTTCGGACAAGGACTCAGATCAAAATCTCAATTTTCCAATATACTGACTTCAGCCCTTCATCAAAGCAATTATCAGAGACACCTTTTAAATCGAATCAAAGACAAGCAGGATGTCGTCAGTACCTTGCAGGAGGGGACTTTTCAAATTCAAACGATCAGTCAGGCACGGGTTCTGGCCAGACTTCTTTCCTTCCTGACCGATGAACCAGACCGCATCGGGATGGGTCTGATGGAAATTTTTGTAAACTCAATTGAGCATGGGAATCTCGAACTGGATTACAATGACAAGACCCGTTTGATGGAGGAAGACAAGCTTCAGGAAGAAATCGATTCGCGACTTCAACGGGAGCCCTACAAAAGCCGTTTCACCACTGTGCGCGTCAAAGTTAAAGACGGTGGCAAAATTCAATTCGAAGTGGATGATATGGGTAAGGGCTTTGACTTTCAGCAATACCTGAAAATCGATGAAGATCGATTGTATGAATCCCATGGTAGAGGAATTGCCATGGCCAAGATGCTGGCTTTTAGCAAACTCGAATATCAGGGTAAGGGAAACCTTGTATTGCTTGAAGTTTAGTCAGTTTAGGTCGCGGTTGTTATTCCTGAAGTTTGATTGATCTACACTGTAGGTTTAAAATACTGTTTCCAGCGATTTCTCACTGAGGTTCCAGTTGCGCTATAATTAGCACGGCGCAAGAAAGGAATCTCATGGCTGTTCAAAATACACTGCCTGTCAGCCAAGCAGTCCCCGAAGAGATCAATGATCCTTTAATTGCCCCCTCAATTTCGAAATTTCGAATGATCAGCCAATCGATCGAATTTTTCCTGCTTACCTGGATCTCATTTTGTGCAGGACTATTCAGTTATGCTTTTATCAACAGACCACACGAAGGGGTCTTTTTTCTGGCTACAGCCATGATTCTTGGCACTTTGACCTGGGTCAAGAAATCTCCAAATCCCTGGATCAAGCCCGTTTCCATCGCCGCAAGTACCGGGGTAACCGCGCTGCTTTACAGCTTGGGTTTGCTACCTGGCTCTTTATTGGGTGTCAGTCTTTTGGCATCGCCCTTTTTACTTGTCTTCTTCAACAGTATCCAGTCAAATCTGGCCAAAGGAGTCGATCACTTCTGGACGAACTCCAGTACAAAGTCAGTCATAACATCCTTGTGTGCTTTAACTGCATCAGTTCCCTTGGCCGGTATCATCAACAAAGGTGGATTGACCAATCACGTTCTTGCTGCAACAGTACTGACCTTCAATACACTATTCTTTTTTGCCAGCTATTACTCAGGCAAGTTAATCGCCTGGTTTCTTCGTAATCAGCATTTGAAAAGCCTTAGCGATGAGGCTCTGGCAGTCCACAAGATGAACAGAATCGCCAACAAACTGGAAGCACTCGAATACATTCAAGATTCCAGGGAAACAAACAGCCTCTAACCAACCAGGGGCTGCTGGACAAGTCAGACTTCAACCATCGTCTCCAGCGCCGAGCCAGAACTGAACTTATAGTCCCTGGTTTAGAATTGAGAAAACTTCAAGGGTTCAACAAAGCTTGGCCAAAGAGCATACCAACTTATTCTTAAAGAATCAGGAACTAGGATGTTGCGTTGAGGATGTCTACACGAATATTGTTGACCTTGTAGATGTACTTTCCATCCGCAAAAACTCTGGCGTGCGTTAGCGCAAAGAGCCCTGTATCGCACTCTTCGATAGACTCAATGTCCAACTCATACTCGATAGTCTTGTTGTGTTGTAGAATCTGACCGCGATATTGCCAGTCCATCCACTGTCTTTGATTCACCTGAAAGTAGCTGGAATTACCCATCTCCTGTGATCTCGGATCAAGCAGGAGTGCATAACGACTCAATTGAGTCACAGCATCAAGACTATAAGAACCAGGAACAACCGGATCTCTGTAGAAGTGAGAGTAGAAAATCCATTCTGTTGGGTCTACATCCTTATGGGCCAAAATGTATCCATTTCCGAAGCGACCTCCCGTGGGCCGATACTCCACAATGCGATCAAAAAACTGGCAAGGCCACTGGGGCAAGGCAAGATGCCCGGAAAATGAGTCGGGAGCTGGCAGTTCAGCACTTGAAATCAGGGCTGAACTTTGATTGTTTTGAGATCTGGTTTCCTCTTCCTTTACCTCACGACTCAGACCTGGCGAAGCAAGCAATGCTTCCTGTGAGAAGAAGCCAAAGTGCAAGTCCTTACCCTCAGCGATAAGGGTCCCGTCTGGCAGCCAGTACTTGCCATCAAACTTCACCATAAAAGTTCCAGGAGTATCCACTACCTCTTTGAGAATCACTTCTGCGATGATCCTGTTGTCAGTGGCAGGCAGGTCCACAAGAGTAACCATTTTCCCACCCAGGTTTCGAATAAAACGATCCGAATCACTTAGCTGCTCCAGCTCCAAAAGCTGTGGCAGAAGACCACAAGGCTGCAAAACCACCTCGTTCAGGACACAAAAGGGCATCAATCCCTGATTCACCTGAAAGTACCAGTCATCAACACTCATATCAAACTCATTAACCATGCGAATACCAGGCTTCACTTTGCGGACTTCACCTTCCACTTCCATTACTCTGGTAATACAGGCATAGGGAGGATTCGGCATCCTGGAAATCTGGCGCTTGTAATCAAAGATATGGTAATGCTCTCCAAAGTAAGTGGATGGTTTTCCAACAGTCAGTTCAATCAGCTGTGCTTCATTTGTATGAACCGGGCGACCAAACTTGTCGTAAGCCTGTTCTCCCACTTCAGGTAATGCCGGCAGGGCATCATAGATAATTTCAAAAGCCAGGTTCTCGAAATGAACGACTTCCTTTTCATCAGAAAGAATCATTCCCTCCGCATAGACTCTTGGTCTCGACCCAGGCTCAACCCTTTGAACATGAAGGTAGTAGTTCAGATTTTTCATTCCTGGAATAACCTGGCCACGGCATTTCACCTTGATCTCTTCACCAGGCACAGGCTGAAAACGGCCACCACGCTCTTGAAAACCAAGTCCTAGATAGAGAAGGTAAAATTCAAGAACTTGTGAACATCCATCAAGCATCAAGGTCCCAGGCATCACGTTATCGCCCACAAAATGGGATTTGAAATACCAGTGATCATCATCCAGAGCCAGATCTGCTTCGAGATAACCCTGGGCAAACTTGCCACCCTTGCGATCAACACGAATCTGATCGACGACTCTCAAATCCTTGTTTGTCCACTGGGGGAAAGTTCTCATACGACCCTGTGCTGCGGGAAAGGGAACTTCAAAACCTGGACCAAAGCAGTCATAAACACGACCTTCTCCCAGCGCTTGAAGCTCCTGGGGGCCGAAGGTCTCTTTTGTACAATAGCGAACTGGCAAATAAGGCTCATCAATCTGGGGAACTTCAAATCCCGGTATGTCAGTGCTTCCCTTGGCAAGAAGCTCTTCCATAGTGAAATAACCTGCGCAGCCATTCACCCACTGAATAAACTTTTTCCCATTGGAGTAGCCCACGCCTTCGAAGAAAAACAACCAGGTTCCCTCATGATTAACATAGGAATTGATTTTGATTTCATAGCGCAAAGTACAAGGAGCCTGGGGGTAATCATCAAAGAATGTAAAATCAGCTCCCAGCAGGCGGTAAACTCGATCTCCCTGAACCTTGTGGTCAATCCCTACATAGCAAATCAGAAACAAGTCCGCCTGACCAGATTCAATACACACACTGATTGGAACTCTACCATCGACCAGGAACCAGTCATTGGGGCTCACATCAAACTCTGTGACAACTGTCGAAGGTTTGAATTCATGAAGTTTCCCATCAATCTCCATGATTCTGTCTACCAGCAGGTAAGGGGGACTTGGGTAGCGAGTTCGATAACGAAAACCATCGACTACATCAAACTCTGGTCCGAATACATCAGATATTTTACCGTGGGCAAAATTCAGACAATCTCCTCGATCAAAAAGGGGCTTGGGACCGTGATAAGGAGGCCTTTGCTCCATTTTCAGATCCTGTCGCAGGTGAGATAGAAATTCAGGATTGGGATAGAAGGGACCCTGCTCGGAATTCGGGTGAATATCCGTTGAGAATTGATTCACCTGAGCACTCTGTAGCTCTTGCGTAGCCCATTGTGATGAAGTAGAACTCATACGCTCTGCAGGGTATTCTTCATCATAAAATACTGCTTGCTCCACCTGTAGCAGATGGGTCTGCTCTTCTAAAAATTGCTGATGCAACTGTGCAATCCTGTTTTGAATCTGCAAGTAGGAATTTGAATCCTGATTGTCTCTTTGCCCGTTACTCATGGGTCTGGCTCCTTGATAATTTCTATATTTTCTCTTTGGCACTTGCATGCCTTTGCCCGGCATCCCCAAGCTGGCTTTCACTGGTAATAAATCAACTTTAGCTTCAGCCGCTTGCTCCTTGCTCCTGTCATCAACTTCAACATTCATAGCATCAGGCAACAGTTCCAACATTTTCACTAAATTGCTCTTGCTGCTGGATTGAAAAAACCTGCCAACAGGCAGAATGGTTCTGAACTTTTTGCTCTTTTCCTTTTGTTCTACATTACGATCGTAGCTCTGTCGGAACATCTCACTTCGAAAAGAAATTCCTTCACTGGCGAGATGAGCAAGACCTTGAAGTAGCTGCTCACGCTCTGACTTCTGGCGAACATTCAGGGAGATCGTTGCTATCTGATCTCGCGGAAGAATATTCTCAATATGGCGCAATACACTCGCCTGGGGACCCAACTCCAAAAAGACTCTTACGCCATCTTTAAAGGCTGTCTGAACCATTGGCTCAAAATCTACCTTCTCAATACAAGTCCTCGTTATTGCCTCACTGACTGAATCCCGGGTCAATTCATAGCTGACACCTCGAGCATGAGAATAGACGTCAAGTCCCTCTACAGGCTGGACTTCATTGCTCCACAATTCGCGAAGCTCTGCTTCACAACTTTTCAGAACGTCACTATGGTAAACCTGTGGAATCGGAATCTGCTGCGTATCGAAGGGAAGGCTATCAATCCAGACTTGAATTGCCGGATTCACACCACCAACCATGCATTCCTTTGGTGAGTTTCTCATCAAGAGATAGACTCTGCCTTGCCCTTCAAGATAAGGAATCAGATCAGACTCTGAAGCTTGAATCAGATAGGTATTCCAGTTCAACTCCTCATCAAGACCTGTCCCCAGATACTTTCTCAAGGCCAGGAATTCACCAGCTGCATGACGGGAAAACACCTCGTCATGACATGCCTTTTCGTAGTAGTCGTCCATAGTCCATATATTGAGAGCTGAAAGTGAGTTGATCTCGCCACCGCTGAATCCAAGAAGACTGTCAGCCTTGACTCCCAATTGATTGACGACCAGATCAGTCAAAAAGCACTGAAAATAGGTTGTCACAAAACTGATCTCAAACACTGACATATCATACAAGTCCGGATCTTTTTGATCCCAAAGCACATTCTTGCAGCTCAATGTCCTGGAGTACTTTGTTTTTTCTTCCAATCGATTGAGGAGCGAAGGCATATAGCTAAGCAGCTCCTGCCCCATGGATGGATACAAATTTCCAAAACCGGGATAAACCAGGGCCAACTTTCCAGTGGTACTCTTTGGTGTGTCAGTGAAATAGATTCCCTTGGGGTCTCTCACAACCGGATGTTTGCCCATCCAGTCCAAAGCTCTCCTTCTTGCTTCTTCAAGTGAGAATCCAGGATAGCAAGCGATACCCAGACAAGGGGAATTCGGCTCAGGATCGCTAAAGCTTCCCGAGTTTAGTTTTTCAATGATTTCCGCTCTATTCTTTCCCGGTACTGTGAAAAGCTGATAATCAGACCCAATCAAACTTACTTTTTGCTCTCGATCCTGCTGGGGCACTCTTTGCACCACAGTAGTAGCAGTCTTTCCCATCCCCAAGGGAGTGGATACTTCTGCGAAAAGACTTTCCTCAGCCCTGTTTGTGGGACAGGGAGACAAACTTAGAGGATCAAAAGCGTCACCAACGCAAAGGGCGCTGGCAAGAATCTGTACCAAACCATGAGCACTTCTTGAGTAGCCCAGCTTTGTGGAGATGTCAAAATCACTGTTGGATGCTTCACGAAAAAGAGGCTTTTTAGTCTTTGAATCTTCCTGATCCAATTGTGCTGATTCGAGCTGTGGCATTTTCACTCTGGCCACGATATTCTCGCCAGACTTCAGGGCATCATCATAGCGCTTCAATACAAGAATCACGCCACCTTCAGCAAAGGGCCTGGATTTGGCAGCTTCAAACTCACTAAGGATGACTCGAAAATCAAGCGGTAAATCAACAGCTCCCACTACCATGCTGTCAGCTTTATTTTGATTCAGCATTTGTATGGCTAGTTGCAGTGCCTTGATTGATGATCCTTCTTCTCCAAAAACCACAAATGAGGGGCCCTGAAAATCAAATTCCACATTGATTCTGTTGGCTGGAAAGTTTGGAATATCTCCTACTACATCATCTGAATTCACTTCCGGGCATATCGAATTTTGATACTCCTCAACCAAGGAATTGAATTCTTCAGCTGTGCATTCCTTTTGAAGCCTTTGCAGGAGTTTTTCGATAGCGCGATGAGCCTTAAGACGCGTTGTATGTTCACTGATATTCGCATTCCAGTTCATCCCGACCAAAACACCCGTGCGCTCCTTGTTTAAACTGGAGTCCGAGACTTGATCAAGAGCTCTCTTGGATAACTCAAGCATAAGCAACTGCTGAGGCAGCAAACGCTCGATCTCCCGGGGACTCATTCTGTATTCACCAATAGAAATCTCACGATCTGTAAGTGGATTACCAAGTAGTTGGGACAGCTCTGGAAAACCTTGAGCAATCCATTCGGGATAGCGCTCAAGCTGAAGGTCTTGAAGCAGAGACTTCTGATCTCTCAACCAGACCCTCAAATCCTCAAGAGAACGAAGACTTCCCAGTTCGATCTCGGCAGCGACGATTGCCACATCCCCCTCTGAATAACTGGAATGAGGCTCGGGCACATGTTGTGCGGAGTACTCCTCAATCAATACATGAGCATTTGTGCCCCCAAAACCAAAACCATTCATAGCTGCCCGTCGAACACCCTCAGATTCCCAAGGTTTACTTTCACCAACCAGATACACCCAGTCCTGATTTTGCACAATTGCTTCACTCTCAAAAGAAAAGTGAGTTGGAGCGGATTTCTTGTGAACTATGGATAGCATCATTTTTAAAAAACTTGCCATCCCTGCAGCGCTTAGACAGTGACCAAAAATGCTCTTCACACTGCCAATGCCCAATGGTTTGGTTCTACCTTTATTGAAGATAGATTCGAGAGTCTTTAGCTCAGTGGCATCACCAACTTTGGTTGCAGTTCCATGGCATTCAACAAAGTCCACGGTGGCAGGGTCAATTCCCTGTTCGAAATAAACTTGCTCCAACGCCCGCTTCTGTCCGGGATGACTGGGAGCCAGAAGTCCTCCATCCTTTCCATCGCAGGAGAGTCCTCCTCCTCGAATCAAACAATAAATCTTGTCACCATCAGCAATGGCGTCATCCAGGAGTTTCAAGGCAACGCATCCACCGCCTTCTCCAACCAGTAAACCATCGCCGTTCGCGTCAAATGGCAAACAGGCTTCCCCCTGTGAATAGGCTCCAAGTTGAGAAAACCCTACCTGTAATGCTGCCATTTCGCATCGATTCACCCCCATAGCCATCATCATTCTGGCTTCCTTGCGAATCAGCGTCTGACAAGCCAGTTCAATGGCATAAAGTCCACTGGCACAAGCAGCATCAAGAGCATAGGAATCCAGGCCGAGACCGAAGTCGTGACTGGCCATTTGCGCTGGCAAGGCGGATTGATGAGAATTGAGCGCTGAATGTTGGGAGGCGACTCTTTCCTTACCCAGAGGGGAGCAGATTCCATCCAGAAGTAGATCTTCAGCAGACTCCTGAGCTCCTTCCAGAGGAAAAGTAAGATTCGATAAAATCAGACCTGTTCGGGAAAGAAGTTCCTGATTCTCCCTGGCATTACAATCCAGAAGACTCTGCTCCATTAGATAGTACACCCACAAGAAGAAGGGGTCGAGCTTATCGAGCCTGGAAACAATCGAGTCCTCAAGAGTCTGAACTTTAACTTCACGCGCATTTTCTATGTAAGCTGCGTACAAAGAATACAGACTGTCTGTTTCACCCTTGCTTCCCTTCAGAATTGCAGGCGACATACCAAATCTGTGAGAATTCATTTCTCTAAATTGCGGATTGCAGCTTTCTACTATGCTCCAAAACTCAGACAGGTTGGAAGCACCGGGAAACAGGCAGGAAGCTCCGACTACAGCAACAGTTGGTCTCATGCACTCTTCCTCTTGGCAGCAGTGGTGAATCGATTGAAGCTTTCATTGAAGATAGCCTTCCAACCTTCACCGGTCGCCTTGACCTCATCATTTTGTGAAAGAACAAAGTCTATCTTGCACTGAAAACTCTTGTCGTTCACTTCTTTAACAATCAATTCGCATTCATACTCGCCGGGCTGAAAATCTCCGTATTGGGTGTAATTAGCCAACTCCTGAGGAATACCAATCGAACCTCTCGTTTCTCCAAGGTAAATGAGTCCCAGTTGGGCCATCCCGTCCAGAAGAACAGGTTGAGTAACCCATTCGTCACTGGAGCCCTCGAAGCAATCCTTCTTGTCCACAGTGTGAAGGGAGGCAAGGACTCCAGTTTGGTCCAGTCCGGAAATTGAGTCAATACACTGCAAACTTTCACCATGGAAAAGGAACTGATCGTAAGCCTCTGCAACTTCCTTGGTATAAGACGCCCTTTTGGGGACTTCCTTTTTTACCGGGCCCTGGATGGGATGTTTTCCAAGAATCACCCGTGCCTCGTAACTCAAGCTTGGACCCTTTTTACCATTCTCGTGAATCTGAACTAGCAAGCCTGGAGCTTCTGCATCATCGAGTAGCTTCAATCGAAGATCCAGTACTTTGGTTTGCTCATCAAAGGTGATCCCATGACGTACTTTCAAGTTCTGAATTTGATGCAGATGCAATTCAGGAAAGACAAGCTTGGACGCTTGAGCACAGATTTCCAGAACCAGAGCCATGGGAACTACGGGTTGCTCCAGAACATGATCCTGCAACAAGCGTGACTTTTCCAAATCCAGTGAAATTTCCAGTTGAACTTCCTTGCTAAGAGTTTTTCTATCTGGTGAAAGCTCTAAAGAGTTCTTTCCACCAACGACAATCTCGCGAGCACCAGTGCTTTGCATCAGGATCTCACTTGCAAAAAGTTGAGCCCCAATCTTGAGTGGAATTAAATCAATTCCCTGAGAGGCGAAATGTCGAGCCAGTTCAGGGGTCACCATTCCACCTTCAAAAGGCCCCCAGTTAAAACTGATCACACGGCAGTTTTCCCAGGGTCTGTCTTGTTGCAAAGCTAGATGGGATAGAATTTCATTGGCAGCCGCATAATCACTTTGACCAGTGTTTCCAAACTTACCTGCAACACTTGAGAAGAGGGCAATCAGCTCAATGGGATCACTTTTTAGCTCATCGAGCAGGTTGAAAAGACCTCGAAGCTTCGTATCCAGAACCAAATCAAAGTGCTCTGGAAGTTTGTCTTCGATACGCTTGTCTCTTAGTACTCCAGCACCGTGAATCACGGATTTAATGGTGCCGTACTCTTCACGAACCTTTTTGAGCAACTTACAGATGCTCTCCCTGTCCGTGACATCTACGCTGTGATAACTGGCTTTTGCACCCAGCTTATCAAGAGTCTGGAGTTGTTCCTGCACCTCGAGAGCAGATAAAATCTTGCCAGCTTTACCCTGCATTTCTCTGGGGTTAGGCTTTTCACCTTTATTCTTCGCCTCTGCAAACAGTACTTTTTGAATGTCCTGCTGGCTAACACCTGGCTCAAAAGAGTAGTCATTGAGGATATCCACGCTACTCCTACCCAAAAGAACGTAATGAGCACCAGCTTGTTTGGCAAGTTCCTGAACACAAACTGCTGTTACACCACGAGCTCCACCCGTGACCAGGATCACGTCCTTCTGATCCCAACTCAAATCTTCCCACTTCGATTGATCCGGGAGTTCAGGAACACTTTCCAAAAGATAGTAATCTCCCTTGTGAAAACCCATCTCCACCGGTCCAAGGTCATGCAGGAGCTGCTTTTGAACCTCAAGAGCGATTTCTGAGTTGGAACAGGCCGGGTCACAATCAAAAACTCGCGTAAAAACATTTGAGTTTTCCTTCTTCAAACACTTCAAAAAGCCGGCAACTCCAGCATGGGCGGAAGCGATGGACTGGACTTGATTCTGCCCAAACTGACCTCCACGACCGGTCAAAGCCAGAACAAATGGTTTCGCATTCGATGAAATCCAGTCTGGAAGTAACTGCTTGCAAAGGTAAAACAGACTGAGTAATCCTTTTTGAATCTCAGCCTCGCGAGTAGGGGAGTCCAAATCAAAAAAGCTTGTCTGCTGATCAAAACCTCTCAAAAACAAGAGCCCTTGAACTGGTTTACTTATCGCCAGCTTTTGGAATGATTCTAGAAAGTTGGGATGACTGGAGGCATCTAGAAAGTTCTTTCCTTGAGGGTCCTCTAACTGAACTTCAATCCATTCGGCATCTGCAGGCAGACTCTTTTGAATCTCCTCGAAGAGACCCCGAGAGTCCTTGACCACCAAGACAGGTCCCGATGTCAGATCGCGAGTTGGCTCTCCAAAGTCTGGAAAAAACAGCCTTGGCGTAGGAAGAAAGCGGCGGATGCGACTTTCAAGAACATCATCCGCCAGACTTTTCTCAGGCTCTAGACTGGCTGAGTGTTTTTTTTTTCGAGACCTTCTACGATGCTGTCCAAACCATCGGAAAGGAAAGCGGCCAAGTCTTGAATTGTTCTTAAAACACCCATTTGAGAAGGTCCAATCGTGGGAGCTTGTGGGAACTTTTCCTGAATTGCTCCCAGAATTTCAACACGACGAATACTATCCACAGCCAGATCACTTTCCAGATCCATTTCAGGTGTTAGCATTTCCAATGGAAAGCCTGTCTTCTCACTGATCACATCGAAGAGAGCTCCGAGCATTTCACGACCTGTTGCTGTGGTACCTGATGGAATTTCATTTGAAGAACTTGCTGCTGCTTGTGGAGCACTGGTAGAAGATTCAGAACCACCCAGATAAGAAACAATATCACCCAGAGTATTCAGTACACCCATTTGCGAAGGACCAATCTGTGGAGCATCCGGGAATTTCTCCTGAACTGCTCCGAGAATTTCAACGCGGCGAATGCTGTCTACAGCAAGGTCGTTTTCCATGTCCATATCCATAGTTAGCATTTCCATTGGAAAACCGGTCTTGTCCGCAACAACTTCCATCAAGAAGTCAGCAAGTGCCGACTTAGAAGAGCCAGAAGCTTCTGGTGCAGGCCTGGTTGCAACAGGAGCAAGAGTTGAAACAGCTGCCTGCTGTGAGTCTGACCCGGACAAAAATCCTGTAATATCACCAATTGTTTTCAAGACACCCATCTGAGATGGCCCAATTACCGGAGCCGAAGGGAATTCTTCCTGAATAGCACCCAAAATTTCAACTCGACGAATACTGTCTACCGCAAGGTCATTTTCCAGGTCCATATTGCTTTCCAGCATTTCCCGTGGAAAACCGGTCTTGTCAGCAATTGTATCCAGCAAAAATTCACCAATCGCATTGTTCGCTGCTGGTGCGGAACTGGTCGGTGCCGGAGCAGAAACTGGCTTTGGAGCGGCTACAGGCTGGGCCTTCTCAAACATGGAGCTCAACATGGAATTCTTTTCAGTATGACTTGCTACCTGAGGCAGGCTTGGACTGCTCACTGGTGGAGTTGGAACTCTTGGAGGAGTTGGTGTCGCAGCTTTGTTCACCACTGGAGGGGCTGGATGAGTAGGTACCGGTGGAACCAGTGCCGCCTGAATCGCTGGAGCGGGAACAGGAGCCTGAGGAACAACCGGAGGGGCGTAGCTCGCTACTGGTTGAGCCAGACCTGCTGGTGCTTGCGCTGCAAGCCCTCGAGCGGGTGGCTGGTTGTTTGGTAGTTCATAGTCAAATTCAACATCATCAAACATCATTCTTTCATAGACTCTGTTTGCCTCCATTTGCAGTTGCAAAAACTGCTCATGAACATCAAGCATACGATGCCTGTATTCCTGAAACTCGTGAATGGTACCTGGATGTTGTTTTTTCTGGTCTGCCATAATCTGTCTACCTCTGCTCACAGCCCTTGCTACCGGGCGGTTAACTCTACTTGCCTTTGCTCTGGTTCTTCCCTGTTCTCTCGAAGATCTTGAAGTTTTGGCGACAGACCTTCCATCAGGAGAAGATGGAGCTGAAGAAGCGGGTGGTGATACTACACTCGCGGATTGCTTTTGTAAATCCTTAGCAGCTAATAAAGCCCTGGATTGCTCATTGATTTGTAGCTCTTGCTGCTGAATCTTGTGATTCGCCAGATCAAGCTGCTTTTGAAATTGAGCACTCGTCTCCACTCTGGCAGCATCACCGGCAGCTCTGACATCTGACTCATTCATCACTTTCTTGCTAGAGTCGCGATAGGGGACCTGCCGCATTTCATCCCTGAGATAATTGGAACCGTTCAGCTGTACTGTCACTGGCGAAAGCTTAATCTTCTTTGGGAAATTCTCCACTTTCTCTCCAAGCGCAGCTGGATTAAAGTTGATCTTACCCATTGCAAGCAATTGCGCAATCAAGCGATTGATTTGTTCAAACGGGCGCTTCAGGTTTTCGTCACATTCGATTTCACCACCGTCCATACTCAAACATACATGGGGAGTGTCTGCCAGAATCTGGCCTACCAGCCTGGACAGAACTTGTGAAGGTCCTGCCTCCAGGAAAATTCTATGACCACTTTGAGCCATATTGCTCACCATTTTTTCAAAATGAACGGGATGCCGAAGCTGATTGGAAAACAACTTACTCACTTCTTGCTTCTTGGTGGGATAAACACTGGAAGTTGTGTTGCTGTAAACTTCAAGTTTGGGTTTGGAAAAGTCCTGTGAATCACAAACTTTCTCGAACTCACGCACAGCATCTTCCATCAAGGGAGAGTGAAATGCTGCCCCAACTCTTAGAGGAATCACTCGGTAACCAGAGGCGGAAAGTTCTTTGGAGGTCTGATCAACTTGATCAGAGGAGCCCGTCAAAACAACCTGTTTGGAACTGTTAAAGTTCGCAGCATGCACTTCGATTTGCTTTTCAGACTTCAACTTTTCAATATCAATTTCGAGATTTTTTAGATCTCCTAAAACAGCGATCATAGATCCTGAAGCTTCCTGGGCACACTTTTGCATTAACTCGCCGCGAGCACAGGTCAAAGTCATGTACTGATCAAAATCAAGAACACCTGCAGCATGAAGGGCAGTCAACTCACCATAACTGTGTCCACCAACCGCTTCGAATTCAACTCCCAGTTCCTTTAACAGTCGATACTGGGCCAGATTTCCGTAAGCTAAAGCTGTCTGGGCACGGTCAGTACGAAGCAACTCGTCTTTGCGACCCTGCACTTCTTCTTCAGTGAAGCAGTTGGTTGGGTACAAAAACTCCTGCAGAGATTCCTTATCATGAGTTCTACGCCAATCTTCCACTTCCTGCAGAGTCTCCTGCAGAATTGAGAAGCTTACCTGCTGTTCGTTGAACTGATGCAGATATTGACTACCCTGTCCCGGAAAGAGTACTGCGAGTTTCGCATCCTTGAACTCATCACCCGGAAGATAGAAGATTCCATTTTTGGTTGAGAGTGTGAGATCTGGCTTGCTTTGAATATGCTCCAAAAGCTGCTTCATCTTCTTCTCAAGATCATCCACTGAAGAGGCCACAATTGTAGCGGTCATATGAGAGGCCTTGAAACCGTGCTGCAAGAAACGAGCATATTTGTGAATACACTCCACTTCACTAACTCTAGCATGCTCTTCACCCAAGTTTTTTACAAGCTCCTGAACATCCTTACCCTGAAACAGGAACACTTCTTCCCCTCTGGGCAGTCGAGCCTGAGTTTCTCCATCATGCTCTTCCAGCAATACGTGGAAGTTTGTTCCCCCAAAACCAAAGGCACTACTGCCGGCCCGTCTGACATGCTCAGAGTTCTTCTTCAGCCACGGTCTTACATTGTTATTGATGTAAAAAGACGAGTTTTTGATATCCATCGCTGGATTTGGCTCCTCCACATTGATCGTGGGAGGCAATGTGCGATGATACAGTGCGAGAGCAGCCTTCATCATTCCTGCCACTCCAGCACTTGCCTTGGTGTGCCCTATTTGAGATTTGACTGAGCCAATAGCACACCAGTTTTTGTCTCCGCTGGCGTCCTCAAAAACTGTTCGAAGACCAGTTATTTCCTTCACATCACCGACTGGCGTTCCAGTACCGTGAGCTTCAATCAAATCAATATCGCGTGGAGTCACATTTCCAAGGTTGTAGGCTTGACGAACTGCTTTGGCCTGACCTTCAGAAACTGGCTGATAGATACTTTTGCCCTTACCGTCAGAGCTGCTACCCATGGAGCGCACGACTGCATATACTTTGTCGTTGTCCCGCAATGCATCCTGATAACGCTTCAAGACCATCAATCCAATGCCTTCTGCGATCAAAATGCCGTCGCTGTCCTTATCAAATGGTCTGGAAAGACCTTCTTTGGAAAACGCTGGAGTCTTTGAGAAACACATGTACATAAAGATGTTGTTTTCTGTGTCTACTCCACCCGTAATGGCCATGTCAGTAGTTCCGGTAAGCAAGCCATCAATGGCCATCTTGATCGCACCCAAAGAACTTGCACAGGCTGCATCAATGACGCAGTTTGTACCACCCAAATTCAAATGAGAGGCAATTCTTCCAGAGACTACGTTACCCAGTACTCCTGGAAACGAATTCTCCTGCCACATGGGGAAAGAGTCACGATACTGATCTACAATGGACTTGCGAAGATCGCCCTGGATACCGTGTCGGTCCAGAACCTTATCGATCACAGGATAGGAAAGTCTCATGTTCAATGGTGTTGCCAATTCTGTGATACAGGTTGTACCTACGATTGCACTGCAACGATCTCGATCAAAAGCACGGCCACCTTCTTCTTCAAGGTATCCGGCGTCTTTGAGCGCTTCTCTTGCCACTTTCATTCCAAGCAACTGAGCTGTGTCAATCACATCAATATCTTTGGGCCCAATCCCGTACTTCATTGGATCGAACTCTACGAAGGGAAGAAATCCACCTCGTTTGCAGTAGGTTTTGTCAGGGGTCTTCAAATTCGTATCGAAGTAATCTTCCACTTTCCAATGAGTTTCAGGAATGTCAGTAATACAATCTTTCTTACCGACTACGTTTCCCCAAAATTCGTCCAGGTTTCGAGCACCCGGAAAAAGACAGCTCATACCTACGATGGCGATGTCACGATCCGCAATAAAGTCTTTAGGATTTTTTTGCTTTCCCATTCTTCCCCTCAAACAATCTCTTTCGGTTCTATTCTGCTCAGCTCGGCTCCCAGCGGGAACTCCAAAGCCTTCAACTGATTCAATCGATTCAGATAAGCCGTACCATAAAGGAGGTTTCTAGCTATTTGAACCACTTTGCGTTCCTTCACATCCTGGAGAAAACTCCCTCTGGTCCACTCATTAAAAGCGCCCATTGAAGGTCCTGCCCAGATTTGATAATCCATACGTCTGTTTTCCACACCCTGGATTGCCCAGATACTGGACTTGCCCAAATACCAGCGAAAAATTAAAGCCATTTTATGCTTACTGTCTACCTGGGCCTTGGTAATTTGCTCCGGATCTCGATCGAGAAAGAAAGTCTCCGTTTCCTTCCAAACCTCATCCAGAGACTTCTGAAAAATCTGCTTTTCAACCTTCTGTCTCTCAGCTGCAGGAATTTCTTCAATTGATTTATAATCCTGGTAGAGCTGATAAAGCTTCCTGGCTCTCATGGCGAACATAGAACCTTTTTGGAGAACTTGCAGCTCTACGCCCATCTCGAACATATCCGCTGCAGGGGCCATACCTACATCATGGGGTTCAATTCTGGTGAGAGCTTCACGCACATAATCAGATGTTCCTGCTTCCAGGGTTCCCTGATTCACTGAACCGGTGACCACGTAATCAGCTCCCATAGCAAAAGCACAAGCTACGCTTTGAGGTGTAGAGATACCTCCAGCCGCACCCACTCGAATTTCACAGTTGTATTTGAATTCTGCCATTGCCTGGTCTCTAAGAGTGAGAAAAGTTGGAAGCAAGGTAACTAATGGACGGTTGTCAGTGTGCCCACCGGAATCTGCTTCTGCAGTAATATCCTGAGCCATGGGAATCCATTGACTCAACTCGGCTTCTTCCTCGGTAATTTTTCCTTCTTGCAATAACTCATCAACCATTTTCTGCGGGGCAGGAGCCATGAATTTGCGAGCAACTTCACTTCGTGAAACTTTGGCAAACACATGGTTTTTCGCAACTACCTGACCATTTGAGTCTCTATGCAGACCCTTGAGTCGATAATGGACGATATATTTGGTGAGACCCAGATAAGCTGCTGCACTGACTCGATGAATTCCGTAGCGATGATACATATCCACCGTTTGCTCTTCGATAGTTGGCTCAAAGGGATTGTGCAGTAAATTGAATCCGTAGCATTCACCATCTTTAAGCTCGGATTGAATGCGCAAGATTGCTTCTTCCACCCGGCGTGGATGAAGTCCACCGGAGCCAAAGAAACCCAGCATTCCGGCTTTCCCCATGGCAATCACAATTTCTTCGCTTCCAATACCGTTGGCCATGGCTCCTGCGATATAATTGTATTCCAGCCCATGATCCAATCGAAAACTGGAGGAACCGAGATTTCTTTCGCTGACTGCGGGAAGGACTGCTAACAGTTTGTCCGGGCCTTCGGGATCAAGACGGAACTCTCCTTCACCAACGAGCTTTTGCTCGCCGTCCTTCGCTAGAACTACCGCTACCGGCTGGTCCAGCATGGACAGTCTGTCTTTTACAGCCGATTCCTGTTGGTTTGCGGCTTCTGGATTTAACTTACAACTAAACAATGTTGCTCCTGATTCTGCAGATTTGTTTTGAGTTTGACCTGGAAAAGGCTGGTATGTTATTGCATCAGTTCCATGAATTCAACGGAAAATTAGTCAATCACCAGTTGTTGAGCTAAATTTCTACTCAAAAGGCCAGAAAATTAGCTCACAGGTCAAATTCTTGGGCCTCAATGTCATCTTTGCATTGAAGTTTGCTAAAAAAAGTGTTTTTTTAGTGAGCTCACCAAAAGAAGGACCCGGTTCTTTTATGCTATACGAAAATGTTTACATCGATGCCTACGGCTACGAGATCCCTGAAAATATCCTTAAGACTGCCAATCTCGAAAATCAGCTCAGCCCAGTCTATGACAAGCTAAATCTGGCACCGGGAAGACTGGAGATGATGACGGGTTTGAAGGAAAGACGCTTTTGGGATGATGGAACCCGTCCAAGTGAAGTAGCCACAAAGGCTGCAATTAAAGCAATCGAGATGTCTCCATTCCGTGTTGATGAAATTGGAGCTCTGATCAATTGCAGCGTTTGCAGAGACTACCTCGAACCTAGTACAGCCACAGTAATAGCCAAAAATCTTGGAATGTCAGGCCAGTCGATTCTGTTTGATGTATCCAACGCCTGTCTGGGCTTCGCAACGGGTCTTGGTGTAGCAGCAAATATGGTGGAACTGGGGCAGGTGGAATCAGCACTTGTGGTGAGCGCAGAAGCAGCTTCTGAAGTTGTGGAAAATACAATTAAAGCCTTGCTTCAGAATCCCAGTGAGCAATTACTACTCGCCAGTATCCCCAGTCTTACGCTTGGCTCAGCTGCTGTTGCCTTTGTCTTGACAAGCAAGAAGAACAGCCGCCGAAAACTCAAATTCAGAGGTGGCGTGACTCTCAACGACAGTGATGGCAGTAATCTTTGTCTCTGGGGACCAGATACAGGCTTTCCCAGTCAGGCATCACACACCATGATGACTGATGGAAAGACTTTGCTTGAGAAAGGTACTGTACTGGCCCGTAAGACCTGGGAAAAGTTCAGTGCAAAAACCGGGATCAGTGTTGATTCTGTTGATACAGTTTTTTCTCACCAGGTGGGAATGCTTCATAGAAATGTGGTCTTTGATGCCATTGGAATGGATGTTAAAAAAGACTTCACCACTTTCGAGTACCTCGGAAACACTGGTTCAGTTGCCATGCCAATCACGACTGCAATGGGGTGCGAAAAGGGCGCATTTACTCAAGGAAAGCAAGCTGTGATGATGGGAATTGGCTCAGGACTTGTTTGCACAATGTACAATCTGGAGTGGGAAAGTGCCTGACTATTCTAGAGATCAAGCGGGATTTCAGCATCAAGGGCTTGAGCAATTCTACCCCTTCAAGGCCAACTTTCATGTTCACCCCGATCAGGTCCATCAACATTATGTAGATGAAGGGGAAGGTCACCCCATAGTGATGGTTCATGGTAATCCCACCTGGTCCTTCTATTACAGAAATCTTGCTCTCCAGCTCAAGGATAAATACAGGGTTATCGTACCAGATCATGTGGGATGTGGATTTTCACAGAAACCTCAGAACTACAAGTATCGACTCAAGCAGCACATTGATAACCTGGAAAGATTGATCAACTCCTTAAACCTCGATTCCTTCTCCATGGTAGTTCATGATTGGGGAGGCATGATTGGATTTGGTCTCGCTCGACGAATGCCTGAAAAGGTGAAGAGCTTCGTGATTCTCAACACCTGTGCCTTCCGTCTTCCCAAGGTTAACAAGTTTCCTTTATCTATTGCCGCATGCCGTGTCCCGGTCTTTGGCAAATTCGCGACTCAGGTACTCAATGGCTTTGGAATCGGAGCTGCCCACATGGCCACAGTGTCTCCGGAGTTCAGTCAGGCTGAAAAAGATGGATTGCTGGCTCCTTACAATAGCTATCGAAATCGAGTAGCGATCTATTCCTTTGTTCAGGATATTCCCCTGAACCCTTCTCATCCCAGCTATGACACCCTGCTGGATATTGAGCGAAACCTGCATCTATTCAAGAACCACCCCAAGCAAATCATCTGGGGAAAGAAAGATTTTTGTTTTGACGATCATTTTCTAGACGAATGGCACAACTTCTTCCCGGAAACCAGGGAGAAAAACACTCTGATCATTCCCGGAGCCGGACATTACGTCCTCGAGGATGCCAGAAAGCAGGTAATCGAAACTGCTCAATCCTTCTTTGACTCATTAGAACTCTAGGCTTCTGGATGCAAAAGCTTCTCAATATTGCAGCCTATCTCGACTTGAGAGCCTCCGAGAACCCTGACCAGAAAGCGGTTATCTTCCCAACCGACACGCGGGTTAATGGCAGGAGAGCCTACATTCACTTTACCTTTGAGCAGTTACGAAAGGAAGTGGACAGACTCGCACATGGACTGACTCGAGCTGGTGTAGAGAAGGGGATGAAAACAATCCTTGCAGTAACACCAGGCCCCGAATTTGTAGCCCTGACTTTTGCTATGTTCAAGGTAGGCGCAATTCCGGTTCTCATTGATCCAGGGATGGGTAAGGAAAACCTGTTTGACTGCATAAAAAGTGTTAAACCACAGGCATTTATTGCTATCCCCAAGGCTCATATTTTACGACTTTTGAAGCCAAAATTATTTGAAGGTCTCAAAGTCGTGGTGACCGTGGGAAGTCGCTACTTTTGGGGAGGCTGGACTCTGGAGGAAGTTCGCGAACAGGGCAGAAAACTCGGGGAGTTTGGATGCGTTTCTACCAGCAAGGATGAAACCGCTGCCATTGTGTTTACAACTGGCTCCACTGGACCTCCCAAGGGAGTGGTGTACTTCCATGAGCAAATGGCTGGCCAGGTTCAATCCATTCAAAAAGAGTATTCTATTGGTCCGGGTGATGTAGACTTTCCCATCTTTCCTTTGTTCGTTCTTTTCTCAACTGCCTGGGGAATTCCTGCTCTGATTCCGGATATGGACCCCACCAAACCAGCCCAAGCAGATTCCATGCTGCTCATCGAGGGTATTCGGGACCACGGGGTAACCACATCAATTGGCTCTCCAGCCGTCTTTCGCAGAATTGGTAGCTATTGTGCCAAACGAAAGATACAGCTTCCCTCTGTGAAGCGATTTCTAATGGTTGGAGCTCCTGTCCCTCCCAGTGTTTTGCGTGACTTTCAATCTGTTCTTCCTGCGGGGGCTACCTATACTCCCTACGGCGCTACAGAAGCACTTCCAGTATGCAACATCAGTGGATCTCATATTTTGGATGAAACCGCCCAACTCAGTAATGTTGGAGCGGGCACCTGTGTTGGAACTCCCTTTCCTGGTGTAGAGGTGAAGATATTACCCATCAGTGAACAGCCTATGGAAGTTCTCGAAAGTTACAAAGAAATGCCTGTAAACGAAGTCGGAGAAGTCTGTGTTCGTGCACCTCAGGTTACTCGGGAATATTATGAAAACCCTGAGGCAACCAAAATGGCGAAGATCAAGGACAAACAGGGACAGATCTGGCATCGAATGGGAGATCTTGGCTACAAAGACCAACAAGGGAGACTCTGGTTTTGCGGTAGAAAGGGACACCGGGTTCAATCAAGAGAAGGGGAGCTCTACACAGTTCCCTGTGAAGCGATCTTTAATCAACATCCTCTTGTCTTTCGAAGTGCTCTCGTCGGGGTCGGAGAAAGAGGACTGGAAACACCTGTTCTAATCGTTGAATGCAATTCAAGCTATACTCAATCCAAGAGAGAGAGCTTGTTAGCGGATCTTTCCAAACTGGCAAAGGATCACGAACACACAAAAAGTATCAGCAACTTTCTAATCCATCCTTCTTTCCCTGTAGATATTCGACACAATGCAAAGATCTTTCGTGAAAAACTAAAAGTATGGGCAAAAGAACAAATGCAGAAAGGTCAACTATGAGAGTTCTGGTTACCGGTGGCGGTGGATTTCTGGGGGGAGCTATCGTAGATGCATGCCTTGAGAGAGGCTATGAAGTCAAGGTTGTCGGTCGCAATGCTTATCCGTGGCTAACGGACAAGGGTGTTGAATGCATCGCCAGAGACCTCTCCCAAGATAATGCTGTCGATGCCTTTGAAAAGGTCGACGCCGTTTTTCATGTGGCTGCCAAACCGGGCCTTTGGGGTAGCTTTAAATCATTTTACGATGCTAATGTAAAGGCAACCGAAAATGTGATTCGCTTCTGCAAGGAAAAGTCCATCAGTAAACTGGTTCATACCAGTTCACCGAGCGTAGTCTTCAATGGGAAAGACCTAGAAAATGTAAACGAAGACCAGGTGATACCCACCCATTTTCATGCACACTACCCTCAAACCAAGGCCATGGCAGAAAAACTTGTTTTGGCTCAAAATCCAAATGACTTGATGACAGTTGCTCTTCGTCCACATTTGATTTGGGGTCCTGGAGACAATCACCTGATTCCAAGAATCCTGAGTCGGGCTTCCAGAGGACAGCTTCGAATCGTAGGCAAGGGAAACAAACTTGTCGATACCGTGTTTGTGGATGATGCCGCCAATGCACATTTGCTAGCACTAGATAAGTTGGAGGCGAACAGTCCGGTTGTGGGAAAAGCTTATTTCATCTCTCAGGATGAGCCTGTGAGTATCTTCGACTGGATCAATGTTTTTGTGAAAGCTGCCGGGCTTCCACCGGTTCGACGGAAAGTGCCACTTGCCCTGGCTCGGGTCGCCGGGCTCGTCCTGGAGTGGAGACACAAGATCTTCCGGCTTGATGGTGAGCCCAGAATGACCAGATTTCTAGCTGGCGAATTGGGTACGGCTCATTACTTTGATATTAGCCGGGCAAAATCTGAGCTCGGTTACCAGCCGTCGCTTTCTATGGAGGAAGCTTACGATAGAACGATCAAAAGCGAGTATTTTCAAAATATACTAGCCGATTTGAAGACATCCAAACACTGAAACTATCAAATCATCCAGGCAATAAAGTAATCAAATACATCCGAGCCCTAAAGCTGTCTGGAGGAGATAAGGAGTTTCTCAATCCTCACGGTCTTCAGATCTGAGCTTGGCCAAATCCTGAAAATGCTTCATCCTGTTCTGGTGCATGGGTATGTTGTTTTCCTTTTTGTACACATACAATTCACAACCCGGGCAGCCTGATTCACAGCACTTGGGAACCGGTTGAGCAATCAGAAATTTCTTTCCCTCGAATTCGACAGTTACGCCATTTTTTTTACTCATACAGCTCTTTTTGTTCACCTTGATTCAAATCAACTTCTCACACCATAAAAACCTGACACTTCAGACTCCAAAATTGTACAGCAGCGTCGATGGGTGCATTAATGTTTGTTTTAGAATTCCTGCTTATCAAGCTTAGCATTCTGTTTGGCGCTTGCACCATACTTGTTCTGTATGTGAAGAACAGACTCGATGAACTATTCCCGCCTCTGGAAGTGGAAGGGAGTCAGCTTCTCGAGACTGCTCAAGGTTCCATCCCAGCTACTGTGGCCGAGATGAAACACATCTCCCGGTCGGGCAACATGACTTCCTGAATCCACGGGATTCTTCTTTTCCAGACTGAATTTTCCTGCCTCATCACACACGAGTTCATAAAGACAGTTTTTCTCGGGATAGTAGATCATCTCGACACCGCTACTGTGGAGAAATTGCACGCAAGGCTTCTCATTCTCTTCGCAATCCAGGACCAGAGTGCTTGATTCGCAGGCAATCCATGGGTCGAGACTGTTTCTTCGAAAATGCAGTTCCTGGTGATTTTGAAGGCGAACAGTCAAAAATGGTTGCTCGTCCACTTTACTTCGAAGTGAAAAGAATAAAAAATCCTTTTCCAGAGCAGCAAGAGCAACAAGAATTGCCTTCTGAGACCGAGATCTGTGGGATTTGAAACTATAGGCTTTCAGCGCAAAGAATAAAGCACACAAAGTTTGATTTGACGTTATGAGTATCCTGCTTGCTTCAAGATAGAATTCTGCATCAAGGTGAATAGACTGCTCTCTCCAAAGAGTCTCGCACATTTTCTCAAGTCTGTCCCGATCACCTTTTTGTTGCAAAGATTCAAAAAGGCGTAGTAAAAACTCCTTTTCCCTGGCCCCACCATCAAAGGCTTCCAAAAAAATTGCCTGCTGCTCCTCATCACCAGTTTGAGTTCCTCTAAGCATTTCAAAATACTCAAAGAGCGCTTGTGGGTGTGAGGGGTGGAAGTCCAGAATCAATTTCAGTGTTTCCAGTAAAAAAGCTGCCGGAATCCTGTGATCACTTTTCAGAGCCCTGTAAAGGGAATGCAAAATCCGGGAAAGCTGCTGGTCATTCTTTCTGGAATCTCCATATTGTGCCAATGAGAGATGAAACTTTAGATTCTGGTAGAGATGAAAGTCCTGTTCCACTCCGAATGATTCCAGATCGCGATAGTAAATCTGCCACAGGACGGTTCTTTCACCCTCTCGACTTCGGTAGAAGCTCTCTCGCTTTTCAAGCCAGGCAGCCAACTTGCGACTGTATTGAAAGTGATTTCTTAAAAGACCTTCCATAGGATGGCCCTGCAAGACTGTCAGAAACTCCTTTTCAACCTGCGAATTTGAGTAGAACCAAAGCATGGACTCCCGGGCACTTAACAATTGAGTCAGAAAAGCTTGCGCCTCCCGTTGCTGAAAAACGTCTGCCTGTCCTATGTAGTGAAAGAATCGGAACCTCTGACCATTCAAAAGATCTTGAACAATCTGATAGGGTTCTTCTTTTGAAGCTTCCCTCTTCGCTCTCGGTAAAAAGTCCATTTCTAAAGAATATCAAATTTTGAAGTGAATCTGTGAATTTCGCGCATTGCTTTCTGACAGGTTTTTGAACTCTGTTGATCGTTGATTCATCCCCGTCTTGAGTTCGAATCTACATACTGATACATTGTGTTTCTCATGAAGCTTTGCGTTTACTCCTGTCTTCTCTTCTTCATAATTCATTTTAAAGCACCCGCTTACGATAATTTTGATCTGGAAAACCTGATCAGTGTCTTCCGACAACAGGAAAACCTTAGTCCTGCGGATAAAGAAGTACTTTCCGCTCTTTTGAAGAAGGCAGAATCTGGAAAAAAGCTCAGCGTACTGGAAGACAATGCCATGTACTACTTCGCTCGTAGCAAAGATGGTGAGTCCGAGCGATACTCTTCACTCTATGACCTGAACTGGGTAATCTACAGGCGCTTTGACGGCTTCAACTGGCATCTGAGTGCAGAGAAGGTCACTCAGGGAGGAATTATCGTCGAATTCCTTGCTCTGGAACCGGACCAACCTTCCCCATATTTCAGTTTCGTGGAAAACTCACATCACATCTATCTCGAGATGGGACAAAAGCCCAAACGAAATATTTGGCGTGTGGACTACACCTCAGGGGAGGGGCGTCCCGTCATTCAAAGTATTTATGATGAGATCAGTCCAGTCTCTATTGAGCGAGGCAAGTACCTTCTTCTCTTCTCAAATCGCGATAGAGAAAGTCGGCAGGATCAGCGCCTGGCCATTTACGCCATGGAGATTGGTAAAGACTTTGAGCCGGTCCAAATCAGCCCGCTCAGGCACTTTCAGCCAGCTACACTTGAGGTTCCTACCTTAAAGTATGAGGAAAAAACGGGCTTCGTTCGTGCATACATTGACAAAACCAGAAAATGGGAGAGTTTTGAGTTGCAAAAGGGTCTGCGGAAAGGAAGAGAGGCTGCAAAACCCGTTGTTAAAAAGCCGACGCTTCCTACCAGAGGATCCGTCGAATCTATTGAAAAGCTCAAGACCATCGAGTTTTCCGGGGGAACTTTACAGATTGTAAAAGCGCCAAAATCCTACCAGATCCAATACCTCACCGAAGAGCCCAGAATTAAGGTAGAGTCTCTGGGTAGTCTTTCCGAGAGAGTCTATTCAAGCCCAGGTCCCAAGGTTGTTGTGGAAGGGGACAAGGCTTTCTTTCTTCAGGGAACCAACCTGGCACCGAGGATCTATCTCTTCGAAAAAGGCGAGAAACCCAAACCTGTCAGCCCTGCCGAAGACATCTGCTTTTCGCCCAGCTATCACGCTTCCTCCAACACTTTGGCGTATATCCTGATTCGAGAGCCATACAGCTATCTTTTGCTCAGGGACCTCAGTACCAACAAAGTTCTAAGGGAGGTCGAAATTACAGCCCTATCTACAGCTCCTGATGAAAAGATACTGCGCCTGGTTGATCCGAACCGTGTCTACTACAAGAACAAGCTTGGAGACTGGCAACTGGCATTCGAACCTGGCAAGCCAAAAGAGCAGAAACAAATCAATAAACTTGTGCTGGCAAGCAGTATGGAGATTCCCTTTCAGACTCCTTTTCAAATAACCGATGTGAAAATCTTTGAAGAGCGACAGGTGTTGCCCGAAGCTCCCAAGGAGAGGACAGAGTTAAGTGACGAAGAAATTCAGCGCCAACTCGACATGTTTCCCAAGTGGATTCAATGGCTAAGCAGCGGACAGGAACTGGGAGAATTAAAAAGTCGTTACAGTTCTTTACATAATCAGGTATCTTTGAGACTTGAGAAATTCAAGCCTGAAGAAAGTCCTTCGGACAGAATCAGGGCTACACGCTGGATTGAGTCTCTAAACGGTATCAAGCAATTGTTAGATAATGCACAAATACTTATTCAAGTAGAAGATTGAAGGAGTCTAAATGTACAAAAACACAATCTTTTCAATGTTGATCTCAACACTACTGTGCCTCATCCCGGTACAAGTCTTTGCCTCTCATCTTGCGTTTTTCAATTACGGTCGCTATGAAGCTTTGTCAAAAAAGTTGTTTGATGCCTATGAGCTGGATACTAAAAGCCATTCAGTGCTGAAAAGGAATGTCATCTATTATTTGAAAAACTATCTGGACACGGACCAGCTCAAAGAAATCTCTCAGCATGATCAAGAACAAATGCTTGAATCCATCTACCAGAGAAATTTTTGGTCAGATAAACTTGAGAGAGATCTCTCAATTCCTTACAACGATGCGGACTTTAAGTCTTACATGGATGCTCTTCAGTTGGAGTTAAGTGACTTCATCAGCTATATGAAGGCTTTAGACAAAGCTAACAGTCAATACAAGCTGTATGTATTTGGAAGCATGTCCAAAGGCCGGTTTGGTGCAAATTCCTCTTTAGACATCTTTTTGGAGTCCGACGATCGCGCTCTACTTCGAAAAGTAGAAGAGGGTCCTTATTCCAAGTTCAGCAGTAACTTTCGTGGCAACATAGAAATAACAACCTCTAGTTTTGGTGCCCGTTTTCTACTTGACCCACTGGTCAAGGTAGATCTTGATGGCCTGGAAGATCTGATTGGCCTTTATCAGGGAATCCTCGTAGGAACAGGCTTTCAAATGATCGAAGATGGTGCCTCACTGCACATCAAAGAAGATGGAGACTTTCAAAGAATTCCCATGGAATTCAATCCCATTGAAGACAGAGTATTCTATCTACTCAAAAAGACTTTTCTTTTGCAGCAGGAAGCCCGGACAAAAGCTAAATCAATCAAAACAAAAGAGGGAATCGAGCAGCGCCAGGACTTCCTGGCTAGAAGTGGAAATCTTCAGGAAGATTTTAAAGAAGTGGCGTATGACCTTCGTTTGATTGTGAATCGAGTAGACAATGCTCGTCACGAAAGAATTAGAGAGGTCATCAGTCCGCCTAGCTACCAAAGACTGGCTACCTATCGCTCCAAGAAGCTTCTCAGACTGGTAGAGATGAAACTTGATGAGCTCGAGGATTTCTCAATGTCCAGAAAATGAAATCCTGAGAGTAGCTCCTGTGAAAGGCGCTGCATTAAAGTTTTAAATTACCCCGGTCTGGTGCCGGGTTTTTTTATTTTAAGGAAAAGCATAGTCCGTGTGTTGTTAGGAAAATATCCATGGTTCAACTCCACTTTCTTGTTTGCCGATTGAATCTCTTGGCTATTCCTTTGTTCGCTGGAAGATAGATTGAAACCGTAGTTCATCAAAAGAGACTCAATAGAACTGCTTGGACCCCAAAATTGGCTCCAAACATCAAGCACCATTACTGACACATCCAGTAGGAAAGTAAACTGCGCAAATGCTGTTGCAATTGAATTTGAAGGAATTTCAAATCAACTGCTAAATCTCGGGAGCCAGTGATCTCTGACTAAGACCTGTGATCTTTCAGTCAGTCCTGTATGTCTCAGTTTCCGCTTTCCAGCCTCTACTCCAGCTTTGCATTAAAAGCTCATGTAAAAATTAACTCAGTCGCGAGATTCGACTGACCCACATTCCCTGAACACTAAAAATCCAGGAACGACAAAAAGGGGCCAATTCCAGTTGTTCTGGAGAGAGGCCCCTCACGAGTACAGGCCGGGAGAACCCGACCTCAAGCACCTAGATTACTTCCTCTTGCGTCTTTGGTGACGTGTTCGCTTCAATAATTTGCGGTGCTTATGCTTTCTAATTTTTTTGCGTCGTTTTTTGACTACGTTTGCCATGAATCATCCTGTCAGTTCAGAATTGGGTTAAAAACAAGACGTAGAGGATATACAGCAGCATACTGCTTTGTCAAGCTTTCTATCTGGAAGGCACAAATTCCTGAATCAAAACAGCCCCATGATCACAACAAATTCAAAGCCAATTGATCAACGGTCTGGTTAAGTTAACAAAAGCCCTTAAAATTAGTGAAAACTGAAACTATTCACCAAGTTCAACGTATCGATTACTATGCTTAAAAATAGTTCTATTTCCATACTCCTACTCCTGATATTTACACTCCCTGTCTCTGCCAGATTCGGAGCCCGTTTCCTTGAAGATCAGGGAGTGACTCAAATCACTGTTTACGCCACAGATGCTGGCAAAGTTAGTCTGCGTCTTTATTCCAGTGAAGAGGCCTCCGAGTTTCAGGAGTTCAAGATGGTGCAGGCCCGCGCCGATATGAAAAGTCTCACTGAAAGTCTGCGAGAAAACAGCTACACGGTACGACTCCCCGGAAACTACACTGGCCACTGGTACACACTCCTCGTCGATTCAAAAAATAAAATCACTCCTAGAGCCCAGGGTAATCAACTTTGCGTCCCCAAGGGCCATGACCTGTTTGTGTTTCATCCCAAGATTGGATACGTGATGGGCACTACCGCCAGAGGATTTATCCAGAACAACGTGGATGGCACCCTCACCGATCTTGCTGGAGAGTTCCTTCGCAAGGACAGTCAGGGCAATGAAGATTGCTTCCAGATCACCAATTCCACCACCTGGAAAGACTATCACGTAGAGTTCAGCCCTGAAGGCAGCTTTCCCAAGCGTTTGAATTCCTACGAGTTACTTGACCCTTACTGCTATGTAGTCAGTGCTGATTCCAAAAGGTGCAAAATTTTTGATTTTGAGAATCTCAGAGAATTTCCTGAGTCCGGGAAGAGAATCGGGGTCAATCCCGGTCATACCATCCATGAAGTTCACCTGAAGGACCTGACATGGTTACTTGAAGGAGTTCCTGAAGAACTCAAGGGAACCTACCTTGGAGCAGTTCATCCCAAAACCCTTCAAAAGCTCAAGGAACTGGAAGTTTCTTCCATCGAGTTTTTACCACTTCATCAATTTGATCGAAATGCAGCACCTCCGGGACACATAAATTACTGGGGCTACATGACTCAGAGCTTCTTTGCTATGCACCGGGCCTACGCCCAGGACCCCGAAAGAGCTCTCTTCGAGTTCAAAGAAATGGTCCAGAAATATCATGAAGTTGGTATCAGCGTGATTCTTGATGTAGTTTACAATCATACCTCTGAAGGAGATCATCGCGGTCCATTGCTTGGTTACAAAAGCCTTGCACGAGACGAATACTATCGTATGTGGGATCCTCACAAAGGCCTTTATGACAACGCGACTGGTGTAGGCAATACTTGCAAGACCGAAAGTGAAGTCATGCGCAAGCTGATCCTGGACTCCCTGGATTTCTTTTACAATGACCTTCAGGTGGACGGATTTCGCTTTGATCTTGCAGCTGCGATGGACAAAGAAACGCTTCGACAAGTACGGGAGAAGCTGGGCGAAGAAGCCTTTTTGAGTGGGGAACCCTGGGTTGCAGCGGGAAGTCCTCAGTGGAACCGCGTAGACCTCAATGAGATTCGCTTCGGTAAATGGAATGATCAATATCGAAAAGCCATCAAAGGTTCACCACACAGTCCAGGTTTTATCAACGGTGAAGGTAATGAAACGGACATGAAAGTTCTGGTTCGTGGAGAGCACCGTCACTTTGGTGGATCAGGCAGTTACGTAGACGCATATCCCGGAAATGCCAACCCGGAAGGCGTAGTCAATGAAGTGGAAGTCCATGATGGGCATACACTCTATGATCACCTCAAGTATTTCAAGATTAGTGACAGCGAAAAGCAGAAGAGAATTCGCCTCGCACACACTCTTTTACTCACGAGTGTCTCTACTCCAATTCTACATCTTGGACAAGAGTTCGCTCGAACCAAGAAGGGAAATCACAACTCCTACGATCAGGACAGTGATATTAACTGGATCGACTGGAATCGAATGGAACAGTACCGTGAACTCAGTGACTTTACAGCAACACTCAAGAAGTTCCGACTTCACTATGACGCTTTTCAGTTCCAGGACAGGGTCACAGATGATCGTCTGATCTTCGTGGAAGACTCAAGCAATAACCAATGTGCTTTTGGTTACATCATGAGAGGCTCAGAGTACCGCTTCCTGGTCCTTGTAAATGGCTCAACCAACTCCGGAGCAGATTTTCACTTTGATGATAGTGTCTGGGATGTGGTCAGCAACGGTAAAAAAGCGTCCAATCGAAGTCTTGGCAAGGTCCAGCATGGACACTACTTCCTGGGGGCAGGAGAATCTGCGATCCTGAGGCAAAAAGTTCAATAATCAAAACTAGCCTGTACTCAGGCGAAAGTTCATCGCCTGGCCAGTTTTGTTTCTGAAAAAACGGCAGGCACCGCTAACGGGATCATGGCTCCCTTGACTCCAGCTGTAATCAAATGGATTCAGATAGCAACAGCTGAAATCAAACAACCTCACCGAACCAGTTGATTCGAAGGCTACGATTTCCGAGCTTCTTGCTCGATACTCTAAGATAAGGCTTGTGATAAAAAAGAGGTTTGTAAGGGTCATCAAGAACTTCTGAAAAAACCTGCCCACCCACATCGTTACCCTTCATATCGATCAAATACCAACCATCCTCCATTTCCCCCAATGCTCGTCCGTTAGAAAAGTCTGTAACATTGAGAAAAGGCAGACAGTTGAGCTCTTCACCTCTTTTGTTAATAAAGGTCCACATTCCCTGCGGCTTTTGAACCGCCGCCAGACCTGACCTGAAGTCACGGGCGCTTCTGTAGCCATTCTCCAACAGGAGTCTGCCAGTATGAGTGATATAGTTGTAGTACTTCCCCGTACTGACCAGTGCCAACCCTCCCCAAAAACTGGAAGCATAGGGAAACCACTTTTTACAAAGGAATGCTCCCTCAGGGTCGACGAAATTATACTTCAGGCTACCACCACCGCGAGCGGAGTAATCCATAATCAGGGCAAAACCACTGTCAAAGCGGCAAGCAGTATGCAGTGACAGATCGTGTCTCTTGCCTTCATGATCTTTGAAGAGAAATGAACCGTCCGGTTGAACATAGTTGAAAGCCCCCCTCTGGCGGATTGTCAATGCACGACCAAGGCTAAAATCTCCAACACTTCGGTACGGGTATAGCCATCTTTCAAACAAAAGCTCCAGAGTATCGTCCAAAAAGTTGTACTTTCCCTTTTGAAAGACCAGGGCATAACCTTCCTGGAAAGAAGAGATATGGTCATAAATCTCACTGGCGCGATGGCCCATCTCATCCACTATAAAGCACCGCCCATTCTTACGGACGACTCCAAACCCATCTTGAAAATCTGATAGTTCCTGAGCTTCACTGGAAAAAAGAAACTCACCATTTTCTTTTAGATAATTCCATCCTCCGGACTTACCCTGAACAGCAGCGATGGAATTGCGAAAGGGACGTAAACTTTTAAACCAGCGCTTCACGAGTTGAGAGCCACTCGGGGAAAAATAAGTGAAGAGGCCGTCCTTTTGAACTGGAACCTTTCCACTACTCATTAAGCCGGCACTGGAAATCTTCAATCGAAACTGAAGCTCCTGACGCTCACTATAGGTAAGCTGGGGCTCGTCTTCCATGTATTGAATTCTCAGCGCTTCATCCAGAATGCTGTCACTTTGGTAAATCAAACTTCCATCGAGTTGTATCACCGCCTGACTCATAGTCTTCAAGTCAGGATGTTCCCTCCAAACCACTGCTCTTCTAAAAGAGTTGAAGTCAGTCTCGAATACAATATCCAGGTCTTCCTCCATCATCCGACGGACCTGAACCATTTCCAGCTGTTCGTTGTGCAATTGGGCTTCTTACTTTAAACGGGTTTATAAAAACGAAGGAAATGGGAACCGCGTCCCTCTTTGAGGGCATGGTGATAAAACAGGGTATGATAAATTTCGTCAACTTCCTCAAGCCAGGGCTTGTCGGACAACTCATTTTCAAAAGCGCTGTGCCCATCCAACAGATCAAAAGTATGTTGAGCATAGGCAGGCACGTCCGTAGCAAAGTAGAACTTCCCGCCAGGCTCCAGCATACTTGCCAGAGAGTCCAGATACTCGTTACTGACAGTACGTTTATTCTTTTGCTTGTTTTTCTGCCAGGGATCCGGAAAGTTCATGTAGATTTGTTTCACGCAGTTTCGAAAGAAGGAGTGAGGTATCGCATGCTCGATTCTAGCGTGGAGGACTCTTACGTTTTCAAGACCTGCTTTTCGAAGTTTCTTCACAATAGATCTTACCCGGTGGGCCCGTACTTCAATCGAGAGATAGTTGAACTCAGGTTTTGCCTGCGCCATTTTCAAGACAAATTCACCTTTACCTGCTCCAATATCCAGTGCCAGGGGGCGAAGCTCAGTAAAACTTCTTTGAAAATCATGAGGAAACTCAAGATCGTTAAATCTTAGAACCAGCTCATCCTCCACCACATTCTCCTCAAGATCCATAGAATTCAAAACGGCTCCTTATTCCGAAACAAGCAGGGGACTTGTACAATATATCCAATGATAGTTTGAGTCATAGCCCATTCAATGAGACTTCCTGTAGTTGAGAACATCAAATATGATCAGGGTCTTTGAAAAAATTCTTTTCACGTTGAATACGTAAGAGAAACTCCGCGATCAAATCAAACTCAACGGAGATAATTGTATGAGACTTGCTCAAGGATTCACTGTGGTAATTCAGCAGTTTGGAAGAGAGTTTGTCCCTGAGTTTTACATAGCCTTCATAGGGCAATACATCGTCCTGATAGCCATGACTCATCCATACTGGGGTGGAACGGGAATTGGGATGCATTTCCTGAAGAAGCTTGTCCTGATCATAGATGACACCGCTGATTCCTACGATTCCCTCAAATGGCTGAGGACTTCGAAGACCCAACTCCAAACTCATCAGACAACCCTGGGAAAATCCAAACAGAACGATCTGATTGCGAGCATAGCCTTGAGAAGCCAATTCCGCCAGAGCATCGTTTAACTTCTGCAAAGAACGCTCTATACCCGGTCGATGATCAGGGGCCAAACCATACCAGGAATAGCCTGGGGCTCCATAAGGTAAAGGCCAGGGGTCAGGAGCATTCAAAAACAGCCAGTCCCTGTTATCAATTCGCAAGTGATGTCTAAGAAAAGACAATCCGTGAGCACTATCGCCCCGTCCGTGCAGTGCTAAAATCAATCCTTGACTGGGCTCTCGTGATGGATAAAACTTGTAATTCTCAAAGCTGGTCAATCGCATGCACCCATTATACGTCATATTTCGCTGAAGAAAAGAAGGGTGACTAGATAAAAAGGAAGAGCCCATGGCTGAAACTATTGAAATCCATCAATCAGAATCAATTTTAAGTATTGAGATGAATCGAAGTGAGGTTCATAACGCATTCAATGAAGTGATGATTCATGAACTTCATGAAGCCTTCCAGGAGGCATCGCACAATGAGGAACTAAAAGTAGTGATTCTCAAAGCCAGTGGGCGCAGCTTTAGTGCAGGAGCTGACTTGAACTGGATGAAAAAAATGGTGAACTACAGCAGGGAAGAAAATGAGAAAGACTCTCTCGCTCTCTTCGATATGATCGCAGCCATCCAAAACTGTCCAGTTCCTACAGTGGCCAGAGTTCAGGGGAGTGCTCTCGGAGGAGGATGTGGCTTGATCGCAGCTTGTGACATGGCCTTTGCTGCACAAAGAGCAAAATTTGGATTTACAGAAGTTCGTCTCGGACTGATACCAGCTGTAATCTCACCTTTTGTCATGCAAAAAGTGTCCTCCAACGCTTGCTCCCGCTACTTCCTGACAGGGGATCGCTTTGACTCAAATCAAGCGAAAGAAATGGGTCTTGTTCATGAGGTTACTGCCACTGAGGAAGAGCTCGATCAACTGATCGAAGAGACTGTTAAATCAATCCTGCTCTCTTCACCTGCTGCTGTTAGAAGAGCGAAGAAGCTGATTCGTGAGGTCCGGGGAAAGTCTCTGTTCAATTCCAGAGAGTATGTCGCTTGTGAGATTGCATCCATTCGTGTCAGTGAAGAGGGCCAGGAAGGGCTTCAAGCTTTCCTTGGGAAGCGAAAACCATCCTGGCTGTCCTGAGAGAACGCCTCTATGCCCAATCAACTCCCCATCTCGGTGATTATACCAAGCTATAACAGGGCCCATGTGCTCCCCAGAGCCGTGCGATCAGTGCTTGATCAGGAAGTATTACCAGCTGAGTTAGTTATTGTAGACGATGGCTCTACAGATGACACTTTGAAGGTACTGCAATCCATTGAGAAAAATCCCGAAGTAAGTGTGAGTATTTTAAGCAGTGACAACCATGGAGTCAGTCATGCGAGAAATCTGGGCATTCAAAACAGCATTCAACCCTGGATCGCCTTCCTTGATTCTGATGACTGGTGGAAGCCTGACAAACTGAAACTGCAATGGCGCAAGCTTGAAGAAACAGGATTACGTGTCTGTCACACTGAAGAGATCTGGATTCGCAATGGAGTTCGAGTTAATCAGGGAAAGCGACACAAGAAGGGCGGAGGAGATCAGTTCATTCCCAGTTTGAAGCTATGCCTGATTTCACCTTCATCCATTCTTTTGAATCGTGAAGTCTTCGAGCGAACAGGGTTATTTCGGGAAGATCTTATGGCCTGTGAAGATTATAACCTTTGGCTCAAAATAACCGCCCTTGAAGAAGTCTGTTTTTGCAATGAAGAACTGACTTACAAGACTGGGGGCCACCAGGATCAGTTGTCGCGAAAGTACCCGGCCATGGATCGCTTCAGGATTGAAAGCCTTCTAGAGTTGATTCAGAATTTCAATCTCAGTGAAGAGAGAAAGAATGCTCTTCTTGACGTACTCTTCCAGAAACTAAAGGTTTACATCACCGGCGCGCTCAAGCGTGACAGGGAGCAACAAATCAAAGTCCTGCTGCAGGAGTGTAATGAAAGCTTAAAGCGTGCAGGCTGGGAGGATGTCAGCAATGACATCCTTTCCAGAATTCGCTTAAAACCAGAGTTTCTGAATCGATGTAAAAAACTACTCGCCCTGAGATAGGGAAAAACCAAGTTTTCCATCAAATCGATACAGATTTTCTGTCTTGATCACATCAAAACCTGCTCGATCAAGAGCTGACATCAACTCAAGAACCGATTGGTACTTTCCTGCTTCTTCCATCTTTGGAGATACCCATCGACAACGCCAGTGATCAGTACAGAATGTTTCACTGTGACCTTCAGGATAAACCTTGACCCCACGATTGGAAATCAGTCTCAATTCGAAGGGACCAGCCTTGAATTCACGCAACTGGTCTCCCAGCGTATTTGGATTACGTCCCTCTTTGTCCCAATCCAGGAAGACGTCTACCCCAACCAACTCCTTTTTCGAGCGCTCGGTTTTTGAAGCCGATCCCTGAATTCTGGATTGTCCTGAAGGGTACTCAACGGCAGTCAAACTGGTTGGACGCTGTCCCAATCTCTCGATGACTGCATCTGCAAACTCATCGGTTCCTAATCTCTTGGATGATTTTCCTTCCCGGAAAAGATCACCGGTATGGATTCCATCTTCCAACGTTTTCAACCAGGCATTGTGGACCTTGGTCGCAGTTTCGCCCAATCCAAGATAAACCAACATCTGAACCGCTCCGAGCAGAAGCCCCGAAGGATTAGCAATACCTTTGCCCGCAATATCAGGAGCTGAGCCATGAATTGCCTCAAACATCGCAAAGTTCTCCCCCAGATTGGCGCTACCACACAAACCAACGGAACCGGAAACCTGAGCAGCGATATCTGACATGATGTCTCCGTAAAGGTTGGAAGTCACCAGTACGTCAAAGTCCTGGGGACGGTCCGCCACAAGCGCACATCCGATATCGATAATCTTGTGATCTTTTTCCATATCAGGATACTCACCCCCGATATCATCAAAAATGCCATGGAAGAGGCCATCAGTGACCTTCATGATATTGTCTTTGGAAAAGCAGGTCACTTTCTTGCGGCCAAATGCCTTGGCATACTCAAATGCAAAGCGAATGATTTTTTCCGAACCCGGCTTGGTAATCAGTTTCAGACATTGAGTCACTTCTTCGGTCTGACGATGCTCAATACCAGCGTAGAGATCCTCTTCATTCTCTCTCACAATCACAAGGTCCATTACAGGGTGTTTGGTTTCAACCACTGGATGGTAAGAGATACAAGGTCTTACATTAGCGTAAAGCCCCAGGGTCTTTCGAATGGTAACATTCAGGCTTTTATAACCTTTTCCCTGAGGTGTTGTAATGGGCGCTTTAAGGAAAACTTTGGTCCTTCGAAAAGAGTCCCAGGCTTCTTGTGGAATACCTGAAGTGTTGCCCTGGAGATAGACTTTTTCTCCAATCTCGATTTTTTCATAATCGAGAGGCGCATCGGCCGCCTGCAGAATCTTGAGTGTCGCGTCCATAATTGCTGGACCGATACCGTCTCCATGTGCCACTGTGATGGGAATCTTTTGCATTCGCTTCTCCTAAGCTCAAATCAAATTGCTGTTCTTCAGGTACTGCCTCACATCGGGCATAAGAGTATCCAAATCTGTTTTCACATTCAAGAATTGTCTGTGAAGGGAGATCTTAAAGTGCTCTACCTGGACTGATATCCGTAGTATTGATTCTCTTCGATTTGCTTGAGAACGCGAGGCCTGAGACCTTCTGGCCTTACACCTTTGGAAAATTGCCCCCGAATCTTACCGGCACTGATTCTGGAAATCTTGAAATCCAGCAAGAAAAGCTTTCGTCCGAGCTGGGGTCTCAGCTTACGGGGCACAGTTTGATCATAGCCCTTGCGTTTTATCACAACCAAAGCCCTTGGTTCTGCGACACTTGGAAATCGATTCGCTCTCCAGACCTTGATGAACTCGTCAGTCCCCATGATATGGAAATATTGCTGGTCCCAGCCTTCTTTCATGCGGATTGTATCCAATACCTGATCTTCGAAAAAGAAGTTCGACTCTTTGAGAAGCTTTTGCTTTTGACCAAACTCTTCAAGTTTCACGGCTTCCAGAAGCTTGTATTTCTCGTTTCCCTCGATCGCATGGCGCAGAAGGTTCCACCGAACCAGAAAAATCTCCGAATTTTCATTGTCTGTTTCGTAGTAGGGAATCACGTAGACTCTGTCGAGAGCCAGTTGTTCCACTGACTGATCAAGAATCGATGCATGCCCAAGGTGCATAGGATCAAAGTTTCCGAAAAACAAGCCAATTCGGTCAGCATGCAAGGTACAACAAGAAAGTATAAAGAAGAAAAGAGTCTTGTATAAAGCCATTTCAACACTTTAGTCAACTTCAACTCTGCTTGCAAGAAATGGATTAATCCAGTCGCTCAGAAGTGTCCGCCTACTTGCCAATTCCAGATTGACCCCCTGACATGAATACGGACTCTTCCCAAGAAATATAAACAAAGATCTTTGTGAAAAAGCTGCTTAAAATGTATGTATTGGTCGATTATTCATACATAAAACTGTAATATTCAAGCTATTATGTATAAACTTCTTCTGTTCTTCGCTTTAACAAGCTTTTCTATCTCTTCTGACTGGAAAAGCAATTTGATGGGTGCTCTCGCTCAGCTGGAAGAGGAAAAGCCGCAGCTCGCTCTTAAACTTCTTGAGGACCTGGCAACTGAAGACCTGGCTTTTGATTTACAATTCGCACTTTTGGCCAAAAAACTCGGACATCATGAAAAGAGTCTGTACGTCTTCGATCGGATCTTAACCAAAGACCCCAGACATAAACTGGCCTTGCTGGAAACCGCAGATCTCCTCGAACGGATGAATCTGCTCGAACAAAGCCTCAAGATTTATGACCAGTTCTTGAAGGAATACCCTAATCACAAAATTGCTTTGAGAAACAGAGGAAGCGTTCACTTCAAATCCGGGGAGTGTAAATCGTCGGTAACAGATCTCCAAAAAAGTGACTGGCTTCATCTTAGCTGGGTCAAAACCATGGTGGATCAATGCACAGCCAAAATGAAACCTCTGGAAAAGGAAGCACTCCTCGAGCTTGAGTCCCTTGTTAGCAAAGACATTTCAAAACCCCCGTTTACCAAAAGTGAAGAGGAATCCAGGCTCCAGGTGGACAATACTGCTCCAATCCAACGTGCAAGTTCTCACTTCCGAAACAAGGCAAAAGCTAGAGAGCTCACTCCAGAGGAGCCCAGGACTGTGTTGAGCTGGTGGCCGACAATTGAATACATGGCTGCACCTCCACATTTTGAATTTGCAGTGGAATTGATTGAAAAGGGCAAACTTCAGGGAGCGAGACGAGTCCTGGAAGGAGAGACCTTCAATCCGTGGTCCCTCGCACTTCTTGACTATCTAACTGCACGGGAAAGTCAGGATAAACTACAGGACATTCGCAAGGAAGTTCTTGTGGATTCACTCGATCAATTTCTGGATGTCTTGAAGATGAAGCATCTTGGTTATGAAAAAGGAAAAAAGAACAGCAGTATCTCCAAAGGGCCACTTTGGACTTATCACCTTGCTCGCCAGGCGATGGTAGAGAGCAATTCTATCGAATCATTGAAACAACTTAGTTTGGGAATGAAACAATGGCCGGATCGAAGTGAGTTTTACTATTTAAGCGCTCAGATCATGAACGAAATGGGAAGGACAGGGGACCGGGACGCTTTCTTCGAGAAAGCACAGAGCATCAGAATCTCACACCCACATTTCCCTGAATACCAATAGAAGATTCCGACATTATTTCAATCTTTGAATTTCGGCACCATTACTGACGATACTACAATTCCTGCATACCAGGATTGGATTCAGACTGTATCTCAGGCATTTAGAAAAGATTTATCTTCGAGCTGCTCAACAGGAATACCTTCATCTACAAGTAAAACAGGAATATCTTCCCGAATTGGGTAAATCAATTGCTTATCTTCTCTACAAAGAGCTCCCGTAAAGGAGTAGGACACAGACTCACCATTGCGATGCTTCAGTTTGTTCTGGCTCTGCAAACTGTTCAATTCATTGAGTGCTTCCTCACCTAGCAAGTGAAGGCCTTGCCTGCTCTCCGGGCAACAAATAATTTCAAGCAATTTTGCATCAATACTCACAATGACTCCTATAGTACTTCTATTGAAGCTCTTTCTATCTCAAATTCAAAAGGCTTTGCTCCCATGAGATTGTTGATCTTAAAGTTAATTCTGTAAGGGCTATGAAGATAAGTGGCGGTTTTGTTTGCCGTATCAATCATGCAGCGAGAATCAAAGAATTCTTCTTCCTGTTCATCCACTGTTCCAATTTGCTCCAGAGCATCAAACAAAGCAGCTCTGATTTCATGCTCACTGCGACCATCCATGAAATTAGCCAGGAGTTCGCCCACTACCGGCACGTACACCTCAGGAGTTTTCGGATCCAGTGGATAGGGGATTGAATACTGGGAAGGTAAGCTTTGAACAAGGTTCACCATCCGGCTTTCATTGGATAGATTGTTCGCATACTTTGCTGTTCGAAAAGAGGCCGATTTGAGTGCCAGGCGCTCATTCAAAGACAATTGATGTTGTATCGCTCCCGTAATTTTAGGCAAGAATGGTTCAACCTTTCGATTGAGAGCATTCATTCCTTCAACAACTCGCTCCATCTCTCGCTTGAATTGCAAGTCCTGTTCAATTCTCATAAATTCCTCTCTTTCCTTCTTCTGTAATTCATCTGAATTCAAATCCGTCAGATGGATACCAAAGATCTCTTCCACCAAGCTTTGTTCATTATCCAGAAGTACATCTTCAAGCTCGTCAATCAATCCGGCAAGCGCGATTCGCACCTTGCGAACATCCGTAGCAGAAGCATAGGGATGCTGGGCTGTCTTCATCAAAGCTCGAAACTTTCTTCGTTTCACAAAGGTCAGAAGCGGGCTATATTGTAAAGGAAGATGTTGCAGCAAGCCAGTAATAATCGAATCTAGACCCTTATCGCGAGGCAGCAATTCACGTCCCTTGGGATCACAGAGCAGATCCACCAAAACCAGTACAAGTTCCATTTCGTGAATCTGAACGCCTGAATTGAGGCGAGACCATGCCGACTCCAGAGCCATTCTCCGGCTCTGAGACAATTTCTGAAACTCGATTCGGGAGAGCTGCCCAAGTTCCACCTGTGCCTGGATCAGATGGGCAGAGCAAGCTTGTTGGACAAGCATGTGTTCAAAATCCTGAATCTTTCTACTCACAGGGGCTATAATACAGTATCTCGCGAGTTGAGACATTCCATGATAGAACTATGAACTCTAATTCAGACAAAGAGACTTCAAGATTCCAAACCATCTTGTTTATTGTTCTCGCAATTCTTGTGTTTTTCAATCTTGTTAAGCTGGCCTGGAATCTAAGCCTGCAAAGCCAGCCTTCCAAAATTGAATTGAAAGAAGCTGTTTCCCTTGAGTCAGTCAGGCAATATCGGGAGGATTTGGAAAGGAGTGTTTTCCTACTGCACAGCAACCGGCCACCTAAGGCAGGAAATCTCAAGTCCGGTTTGCTTCACTTCCTCTCGCTTCCAAATCTCACAGCTCGTACAGAAGCTTTCGATCTCCATCTCTATCAAATGAATCACAGTGAGTACAAGAATCAGATTTGTCAGGCAACCATCAAAAATCCCGATCAGAAAATTCGCTTTCTTGTTGAGGCTGATATGCTCGAAAAATCGAGAGCACCAGCACTGGGGCAACCAAGCTATCCTGAAACAATTCAAGCCCTTAAGGATTGCAATGTAACCGTACGCACAGATAAAAGTGAACTGAATCCCAAAGGTGGTGGGGAGAGTCACAACAAGTTTGTGATCATAGACCGACGCTACTTGTGGACTGGTTCCTTCAATCCCACCTACAACGGCACCTACAAGAACGCAAATCTTGCACTGGCTATTGACAGTCCATTGCTGGCACAAGTCTATCAGTCTGAGTTCGATCAGATCTTCTCAGGCAGATCCCACAACAAAAAATCAATATCAAGACATCCACTTCGAATGGATTTGGGGAATAAGGTTCTCGCCAGCGTGTTTTTTGCTCCTCAGGACAGCCCTCTACAAGCCATCCATCATTTCTTGAGAAAAGCCAAAGAGAAAGTTCAAATCTCACTATTCTGCTTAAGCGACCCCAGTATCCTGAAGCACCTTGTAAAACTTGAGAAAAGGGGCATTGAACTTGAACTTCTCCTGGAGGACAGTTTCTTAAAACTTCGCTTGTCAAAGCAGTTTTTCAACGGGTATCTCAAGGACTGGCTGCAAGCAAATCTCGGACACGCTCGAAGCGATGGTGGCTCCCAGAAACTGCATCATAAATTTATGCTCGTGGACTCTCGCCATTTCCTGAGTGGCTCATTTAACTTTACTGGGAATGCAGCTCGAATCAATGATGAAAACCTTCTTGTTCTTGAGAACTTTCCACTCGCAGGTGAAGTCGAAAAAGTGTTTTCCTACTTTTACAAGAATGGAAAAGCCCTTGTTCCTCGATCAGATAAAGAAGCAGTCACCCCAAACCCAAATTCTCATAATCAAGCTCATAAAAGCCCCCATGAAGCCAGGCTTTTGTGCCAGAAGTCTGGTTGCAGCCTCGAAATCAAGGGCGAAAAAGCAGGAGAAATCACTTCTCGACTGGGAAGAAGGAGCCCGGATTCAATCATTCTTGAAAGCAATCGGGCTATTCACAAATTTAATTTGAAGTGGCCATTTCCACAGCTTCGCACTCTGCGTCTCTATGACGAAGCTGAAATACTTATCGATGGAATGATAGTCCCTGGCTCACAAACCGATGACATCAATAGCCTATCTGGGGAAAAGTTGAAAAATGTAGCGAGAATAGAAGGAGTCAGCCTCAGAAGATTGTGCCTGCTTGAAAAATGCCAAAAAGACGACTTTCGCAGATTGCAGGAGAAGAAGGGGATCAAACTCCTTTTCGATTATTGAAGTCTCGTGAGAAGCTCCCAGTTGTCAGACCAGTTAACCTGGAATTTGATTAGCTTTCCAACGAAGCACATTAGCTCCTTTCCCCGGCAACTCTTACTTTGTTGATGTGATTTCCTGCTCACAATTTTGCCCGGCGGGAACCTCAGCAATGGATCCTTTACAAACAATCTGGGTCACAAGAGATGATTTTTGTCCACCTCGATTCAAATCCCTCAAAACCTTCTCTGCGAAAACTAAAAAATGGAAGGAGACTTGCCGTTTCGAGCTACGCGGAGGTTTGCATCATGAGTAAAAAGCAAGGAATGAAACAAAGCACTTTCAGTCTGGTATTGATTGCAGCTATAGCAGTAGTCGTTTCTATGGTTGCATCTTCCAAAATAATCGATGAGCAAAAGGTGATCGCGCGCAGAGCGGCTTTGTCCATCAAGGCAAATCACAACAAGCCATCAGAACAAAAGAAAGAAGAAGATCGCTCTAGATTGTTCTCTATTCGAAAGGCACGCTAATGCAAAAAGAAGAAAACAAAAATTCGAGTCTTTCGGAAGAAGAGATGAATCCACAATTTCAAAAGGAAGAGATCATTTCTTTTCGGCTCGGAGGGAATCGGACCATCAAGATTCCTCTGGACTACTTCCTCAAGCTGAGTCCTTTGCGAATCCATTAGTTTGAATCTTCAACCCGCAGACTTTATCTCACTAGCTTAACTCAGACTGAGTCTCACTGGCTTGCATATTCAAAGCCCAGACTCGGTCTCAACGGATTGCATATTCATCGCACAGACTCGGTCTGACCAGCTTGAATGTTCAATGCTAAGACTTTGGCTCACTAGCTTATATATTCAAAGCCCAGACCAGGTCTTAAGACTGGAGCTTGCCTGAGCTCAACGGGATGAGTAAACTACTTGCATGCCACCGTCTTGTGAAAAAACTGCAGCAACAAACAGCATCAAGGCTTCTTTCTTCTCAAATGATAATCGAAAGGGAGCACTCGACCACAAAATGATGCTTCGAGCGAGTTTCGGCATCATCTTACTGACCATGGTTACGGGATTAATGAAGGGCTATGCCCTCAAAAAAAATGCTCCCAACAGCACTCCAAGACTGGCCTATGAGTATTTCAAGGCAACCGGGCTGGGTCAGGCAGGCAATCGATGGAGCTACTCCAAGGAAGCCAAAGCACCCCGAGATGGCTGGGGCAATGCTTTTTATTTCGACGGCAACTCAAGAATTCTCTTCAGTGCAGGACTGGACGAGCGCTTTCAAACAGCAGATGACCTGCCCTTTGTCTTTCTATCCAACGACTGTGATCTTGAACAAAGACTCTGGTTCAAGGAGTCTTTGAAGAAGGGGGCCTCGGGAATCTCATCATTACCGAACGGTATGGTTTGGGAAAGAACTATCTTTGGAATCAAAAGGCAAGGCAAAGACCGTATCTGTAAACTTCCTGATCTCAGTGGTGCCGATGGACGCTACGGCAGTGATGACGACTGGACTCCCTTTGTGAGAGTCCTGGAAGAAGGCGAGCCTCCTCCCTATAAACCGGAAAAAGAGAAAGTCTGAGCCAGATTCCCCGCTGAACTAATAACTCTCATCGCATTCCTCGAGTAGTTTACGGTAGCGCTCATAGCGATTCTGGAAGAACTCTCCTTTCTCCAGTACAAGGCTTTTTGCGCAACCTTCTTCTTCTTCATGCAAACAATCGCGATACTCACACTCATGCAGTAGAGCTTGAAGCTCCGGAAAACAGAGTCTTAGTTCATCCCGGGGGATGTGCTTGAGAAAGACCTGCGAAAAGCCTGCTGTATCAGCCAAAAGGGCAGAATCAAACAAAGGATAGATTTGTGTTGCTGTAGTCGTTTGAGGTCCAGACTTACAACGATCGCTCCATTCACCGATTCTGATATCCAACTCAGGTGACAGCCGTTGCACCAGAGAGGATTTGCCAGCTCCGGAAGGGCCCATCAAGAAACTCAACTTCGCTGTAACCATTTCTCGCAGTTTTTCAATCCCCAGACCCTCTTCCACACTTAGCGCCAGAACGTCGTATCCCAGAGACTTATAATCCCGTTTCAACTGGTCCATCTCTTCTCGCTCTTTATCTGATTCCAAAAGATCCCACTTTTGAAGTAACAGAACAGGCTTGAGCTCCATATGCTCCACCATAACCAGGAATCGGTCCAGTAAAAGGGGATGCAAATCAGGCTCACGTACAGGGATAGTCAGGAGTACCTGATCAAGATTGGCAATCAAGGTCTGACCGGAGCGTGAGCTTTTCCCTGAGCGCTTGTGATGAAAGCCTTTGGCTCTTCTAAGTTCATTTTTGCGCTCGATAACGGATTCGATAAGACCTTCTTCCCTGTTTTCATCGGTGTAGCGAAACTCAACCTTGTCTCCTACAACCACCAAACTGGTCGTTCTGCGATCCTTTTTTAAAGATCCCTTGAGCTTGCAGGGAAGCTCCGTCCCATCATCAATAAGAACAAAATAATAGCCACCATAACGTCGATTGACGATAGCCTGACCAGATTCTTGATTTTCCATGACCCGAAGTCTATCGAAAATTGCCTGGAAATTATAGACTTGTGCTTCATGAATAGTCCTGCCGAGATAAAACCATTTTCTCTAGATGACTCCCTGGTCGCTCTGCTCTCACGACTTTGCAAAATTTGTGAACTGGATATGGAGCAAAGTCAAATCAGAGAGTTACTTCTGGAAGAGAGAGTTAAGGCTATTGATCTTGACAAATTCTATGACCTGGAACCGCTTCTGGGCTTTACCCGAGCCTTGCGATCAATTGCCAACGGGAAAAACCTCCCCTGGATGGTTATTCTGCAAAATTTGCATACCAGACTGGGGAAGCATCAGGACTTTCTCGGTAAAGAACAGGAAGTCGAGATTCCAAATCAAGTCAGACTGATCAAGGTTTTGGACTGGCTGGAAGAAAACCCGGACGAACTGGATCCCACAGGTCTTTGTGTCACCACAATTCTCAAGTTTTGTGAACTCAAAGCTTTTCATCAATCTGACGCACTTCATTGCTATTTGTTTTTACAGGCATTACTAATGAACAAGGGTCTGCCAACCTTTCTACTCCATGACAAAAAAGATCTGGAAGAGTTCTCAAACAAAGTGTTTTTGAGCCATGAGGAACCGGAACTTCGGGTCGCCAATCTCTTTTCCTTCATGGAGGAGAGGTTTTTCAAGAAACTGGAATCGGACAATCAGGAAAATAACCTTTACTCTCAGGCAAGAAAGACACTGTTTTACAAGGACAATCCCTTGGCTCTGGCCAATGACCCTGAGTTCCAGGCCTTGAAAACACTTTATGAAGAGCTCACTTCAGAGGTACGGGATACACTGGTTCGCTACACTACAGAGTTGGGAAGAATAGATGAGGATTTACAGTATCGTAAGTCCCAAAGTCATCCTGAAATCAAGGATTTAAAAAGCCGTTTTCCCGACCAATGGCAAAGCTTAATCAAGGAACAGGGGACAAATCCGGATTTGAAATCATCCTATCTCTTTGAAATCCAGATGAGCGCTCCGCCAGGAACTATCTGGAGATCTCAAATCCCGGACAATCGTTTTCTGGCTGGGATTTATCTTGTTCCTAACGGAATCCAGCAAATTTATACTATGAGATGTAAGTCACAGTTTGACAAGGACAGGATTCTCAAAGAAAATCAGCAGGACAGTCAGTTGCTTTATGATCAGTCCACCGAGGGTCCGGACGCGTCACGTACCCAGGAATGGGTTCAACTGGCACGAATCAGGTCTCAGGACTGCTTTTTGGAATATCTGGGTCAGATTGAACAGGAAATCCTCAAAGCAAAACAAAAAAGGGAATCGGGTAATGCGTAGAACGAATGTCTACTCTTACATGCATAATCAAAAGATTCGCAGGATAAGAATCAAAAACTCCACAGCCTACATGATTCGGGAAGGTCAACAGGAGTATGAACTCATGCCTCTGGAAAAGAATCCAATTTATGGATTTTTATTGCTAACAGACTTGATTCTTGCGCAAATGGGACATGAAGACTTTTTCATGTTTTATGAACCCATCCCGGACTCAAAAATGGCTTTCAAGGGAATGGTCTGTATCTACTCCATGGATCTGGGGCCAGCGATCGCAGGCTTGAGGGTTGACGCCTATGACACAGAAGAAGACATGGTCGAGGACGCCTGTATGATTTCCCGTGCCGTAGCCCGTAAGGCCGCTATTTCAGAGATTCCTTTCGGGGGTGCTCAGGTGGTAGTGGATTTCGAAAATCCTCAAGATGTTCTCTACAACAAAGAATGTGTTTTTCCGTTGCTTGAGCATATTGGAAGCCTCATCGAAGAGTTTGAGGGCAAGCTGATTTTAGCGCCGGATTTGAATGCAAGTATGCTCAATATGCACATCGCCATGCGCAAAACATCCCATGTGATTTGCAATCTCAATGAAGATCAAACTGTGGAAGTAGAAGCCAAAATGGAGGAGCCCGGCTCTCCCAATGGCTCTGGTGACCCAACTCCTTTTACAGCCCAAAGTGTTTATAACGCCCTGAAGGTAGCTTTCGCGTTCCAGGAAGGTCTGGAGGAAGGTCATGACGTTTCCCTGAGAAACAAGAAGATTTTGATAATTGGTCTTGGGAAGTGTGGTCTCGCTCTGGTGGATTATCTCGTCAAGGAAGGGGCGAAAATCTATGGTGCGGATATCGATGACTATACCTGTCGAGTTATGGAAGAAATCTACGGGGTGAAAATCATTGCCCGCAATCGCGAAGAAGTGAAAGACGCCCACAAATTTGAATGTGATGCCATCCTTCCCTGTGCAACCGGAGGCTTGATTTCAGATAAGCGTCTGCATGATTTTCGAACCAAGATTATTGTAGGAGCTGCCAACAATCAACTCAATCAGGATCGAGATGCGATTCTGCTTCATGAATTGGGAGTACTCTGGATTCCTGATTTTTTAGCGAACTGCGGAGGATTAATCAACGCCGTGCAGGAAGTTCAGTACAAGATCAGCAAAGCTCGTCCTGACAAGGTTAAATATCGAAAGAACTACAAGATAGACAAGGTCAGGACACAAGTGGATGAGATGAAGTCTTCTGTTTGGGAGATTTTAAAGACCAGCCAGTCTGAGAACTTGAGTCCCTATGAAGTAGCCGTTGCCAAGGCTCAGCTCAAAATGCAGGATCGCAGAAAATTGAGATGGTTCCAGTACATGGCAAAGAAGTCTCAATAATTGAAGCTTAAGGCCACTGTCTGGAATCTGAATCAGGCCGGGGAAGCTTGATGAAAAAGCTGGTTCCAACGTCCAACTCTGATTCAATAGTGATATCACCGCCACACTGATTCAAGAACTCCTTGCAAAGCAGTAAGCCCAGTCCGGTTCCTTTCTCGTCTTCAGTTCCGTTCGTTGATATGGCCTTGTCCATGGTAAAGATGTTTTCAAGATTCGACTTCTCGATTCCTACACCTTCATCTCTCACTTCCAGAATGTGAAAGTTATTCTCTTGCTTCACATCAAGAGTAATCGTCTTGCATCTCGGAGTAAATTTGATTGCATTGCTTAGAATATTTCGAACAACAGCTCCGATCATGTGGGGGTCAGCCCATACCCTTGTGGGAAGAAAAACACAGTTGTTCACTACAAGTTCTTTGCTCTGTATCTGAGATTCAAGATATTCAATATTCTCAATGACAACCACCTGTAAATCAATGGACTGTAGTTTGACCTCCACCTGATTCATTTGACAGCGTGACCACTCCAGCAAGTTCTGCAAGAGACTATAGATTCTGTTGGCTGCTTCATCGACTTTTTGTGAGAACTCAACAAACTTTTCCATATTGTCCGAGGAGCTATACAAGGAAAGCATACTGGTCAGATTTAAGAAAATTGCAAAAGGGCCTTTGAGGTCATGGGCCACGACAGAAAAGAACCGGTTTTTGGCCGCATTCAGGTCTTTGAGTTCCCGGTTCTGCCTTCTAAGCTGATCCTTGGCAGACTTGAGTTCCAGATGAGTGCGCAACCGACTTAACAATTCAACAAAATTTACAGGCTTGGCGATATAGTCCACACCACCAACTTCAAAGCCCTTGGCGATATCCTGAGTTTCTGTGGCACCTGTGAGAAACAGGACAGGTATGTCCCTGGTTTGCTCCTGAGATTTCAGTTTTGCGCAGACTTCAAGCCCACTCATTTCGTCCATCATCACATCAAGCAAAATCAGATCTGGTTGGAATTTCTCAACCTTTTTGAGAGCCATCGAACCATTGGATGCGGTTTCGATTGTATACTTTTGCTGTTGCAAGACCGACTTGAGAAGTTGCAAATTTCTGGCCTGGTCATCCACAACCAATACTTTATAGTTTGAATCCATAAAACCCTGTCCAGCCACCTAATAGAATACTATTCCTATTCGAGAGTCAATGCATAACCCTGAATGGAATTCTTTGTACCCCTTAGCTCCAGAGCAATGGGTTCTGCAAAATTGTATTCATCAGCAACCAAATCATACACAGATTTACTCACCATGATCTCGCCAATATTACAAGCTTCCTCAAGATGTTCTGCAAGATTCACCGAGCTTCCCATATAGCTGTGCTGGGAACGAAAGTCCGTCCCCACTCTACATCGAAGGGCGTGTCCTGAATGAATTCCAATACGAACCTGGAAAACTCCATCGCCAGCATCCCGAATCATTTTTTGAATAGCAACAGCACACTTCACTGCTTCCACAGAATTGGGAAAAACTGCAAAAATACTGTCTCTTACAAACTGATTCACATCCCCCTGAAACTGATAGATCAATTGAGTAGCTGGCCCGAAAACACGATTCACATGATCTGTAACTTCACTTGGCGATTTGGCTTCACTGAATGCTGTAAAACCTGCCAGATCCAAAAACATGAAGGTTCTGACGACTTTCTCGTCCGGCAAAGCCTGAGAACCCTGAACAAGATGGGTCTTGGCGAGATTGATGAGATCGACTGGCACAGACCTGGTGAGTCTTCCCTACAGGCGCGCATGCATTTGAATGCGATTGCTTAGCATCTGATTCTGCTCCAGCTTCAAAACCCTTGACCAAGTCATCTTTCTCACGACGAGCAGTTAAGAAAATCACAGGAATTGTATCAAGTTTTAGCTCTTTCTTGATCTTTCTACAGGCTGTCATACCATCCATTTCAGGCATGTTTAAATCAAGCAGAATAAGATCAGGGTTTTCGGCCTGTGCCTTCTCAACGGCTTCCAGACCATTGACGCCTTCAACGATCTCATATCCATGGATTTCAAGAATGGACTTGAGAACCATACGGTTTTCTTCAAGGTCATCCACAACCAGAATCTTTCCCGTGATTTGATGCTCGTTTTCCATCTTTGCTCCATCCATTCAGCCGTACTACTTCTAAATATCGGGTTCAACTCATGTTATCTTAGTTCTTCCCTGCAAACACTGGACTCTATCTATGTTCAAAATCCAAAAAACCGGGCCTGTTTCCAAGTTTGAACCACTGTTCTGGCTCTTTGCGTTTTTAAGTGTCGCCAGATTTCCCTCTTTCCCCTTGGAATTAATTAACCATTACACCTTGCACCTCTTCTTTTTGAGCTTTTTGTTTTACATCAAGGTAGACAGGAAGCGCAGGCTATTAACTTGCTTGATTCAACTCTTTTTGCTCTACAGACTCTACAACTCTTTGAGTGTGAATCACTCAGCAGATTTTCTCCAAAACAGAGAGTCGCTCAATTTGTATTGCGCAAATATTCTGGTTGGAAATTCAAAGGTTGAGAAGACACTCCAGTTTCTGGAAGAGTCTGATTATGATGTAGTGGTCCTGATCGAAACCTGGCCCGAATTGCATCAACGGCTCAACAGTCTCAAAAGATTTCCCTATCGAGTCTATCTTGAGCATCCCCTAAACTTTTCATTGGCAGTACTCTCCAGAACAGAAATTCAAGAAACTGCACGACCTTCCTATGGACACAGGGAGATTCCCTGGCTGGAACTCTACCTGCCCCACTGGAAATTTCACCTATTCGCAATTCATGCGCCTCCTCCGATGAATTCCAGGTGGCTTGAAGAGCGAGACAAAGTACTGCATCTGGCCGCATCCAGACTTGCCAGTAAATCAGGATTACTGGCAGGGGATTTCAACCTAACCCCTTATGCACCACTGTTTCAGGATTTGATTGGTGTACACGGTCTCAAGAGTTCTCGACCCATGAGCTCCTGGAAAGGGACCTGGCCATCGTTCCTGGGTCCCTTTGGTATTCCAATTGATCACATTCTGACAACATCGGACATACTAACCAGCCAATATGAAGTGAACTCGATTCCCGGTAGCGATCACCACTCCATCAGTCTCAGAGTGCAGTTGGCGGGCTCTGATGAGCAACTTTTACAACAAGAATGAACAAAAACAGGCTCTCTTGTGCCCTTACTCTCCACTGTAGCAAGCGAAAATGTTTTGTGTGGTAAATTCTGCGCTACAATAGAAACCTATGGATAGCAGAGTTTTGATTTTTGCAAGAGTCGTGGCCAGAAGGTTCTTTCACGACGGTTGCCTTTCCACTGCTGCGGGTCTGAGTTACACAACGTTACTTGCCATCGCACCCATACTCGCAGTTTCCTTTGCTGTACTCTCCATGTTCCCGGCGTTTGCGGGAATGGAGAGCAAGATTCATGACATGATCTTTGCGACCTTTGTGCCCACTGCAGGGAAAACAGTGGGTGAGTATTTCACACGATTTATCAGTAATGCCCATCACTCCACCGCCTTTGGCGTCACTTCGCTGGCGGTAACTTCAATTCTCTTACTGCTTACCATTCAAAGTGCCTTTGATTCCATCTGGAAAAGTCCTGGCAAACGAACCTGGATTAGTAACATCATTACTTTCTGGACAACAATCACCATGGGGCCTCTGCTCCTGGGCTTGAGTTTTTCTGCAAGCTCCTTTGTCTACTTGAAAGCCAAGGATTTGGGGCTTCCCGGAGCCGAAGAAGTGAACTCGCTTTTTTTAATCCTGCTTCCTGTATTTATGGAACTACTGGCGTTCTTTTTACTCTATGTGATTATCCCCAATACCTTTGTTCGCTGGAGACATGCTCTACTCGGGGCTATTTTTACAACGACAACCTTTGAAGCGCTTAAATACGGATTTGGTGTCTATGTCACGAATTTTCCCTTCTATCAGCTTCTCTATGGGACTCTGGCAACTGTCCCCATATTCCTGATCTGGCTTTATTTAAGCTGGGCTGCAGCTTTGCTTGGTGCAGAAATTGTCGCCGTACTACCGGAGGAACGCTCTCTTAACAGCAACTCCTACGCCAAGGACAGTCGACATTTTCAACCGGCCCGGGTTCTGCGAGCTGCGCTGACAATCCTTCGAAGACTGTGGCTGGCGTCAAGAAATCCTGATTGCTGGGAAACCACCCACAGTCTTGTTCTGGAAATTCCCATCCGGCAGGAACTCCTGTTTTACGCCCTCGATCGACTTAGCCAGCAACACTACATTATGAAGACCGAAGATGGGCGCTTCACACTGCATCGCGACATGGAAACCGTGAGCCTTGAGGACTTGATCGGGCATCTGGGGCTGGAAATCGAGCTGGAAGAAATTAATTATTTGAAGCAGGAATGGATCAGACCCTTTCTGACTCGACTAGAACATGCTCAAACCAGTGCCAGGGAGCATTTACAAGTCCCACTCAGAACACTCTTTATGGAAAGCTGGGAAGAGGAGTTTCAAAATGTCTGTTCCCAAACTTGCAAACCAGATTCCAGCAGCTAAAATAGGTAGCGAGAGGAGTCTCCTATGCAAGCTGATTTTGGAAAGCAATATGAAGTGATTCGACCGACCTGGAAGGGTCAAAGCGCCGTTGGTACGGTCTTGTTTATTCTGGGCTCCTTTCTGGCTTTGTCTGTATCAAGCATGATCGCCAAGTTTTTATTGGGCTTCCTGGCTCTGGGAGCAGGGGCTTATATGGTGCAGGGCTTTGCCAAAAGTCAGGCTGGAATCTGGTTTTATGAGCGTGGTCTAGTGGTTCGCGAGCCTCTGGGCCCCACGCAGCAGATTCCATTGGAGAAAATCGACAACTACGATTGGGAAGCAACAGAAGAAACCAATGTTGAGCAAGGAATCATCAGCGATGATGTGGATGTGAGTCGTCAAATCACCCTGCTGATTTCCTATGAGGACGAAAAGGGCAAATTCCACGAAGTCAACTGGACCGAGGAGTATCCCGCCGGTTCCATCAAGCGCCTTCAAAGAGCGTCCCAGCGAGCCGCCGACTTCTTTCATCAGCTGGAGCTTCAAGCCCCCGGCAGTGGTGATGATTTTTATGATGAGTGAAATTTGGTGATTCCCTTTGAGAGAGAAGATTGTTTTCACTCAATCTGTTAAAGATCAGGTACCAAAAACTAGATGAAGATTGTTTTCAAACTCTGCGTACTGTCAGTGATTAACGGAGCACTGTATCTCACTGGCACACCACTGAGATTTAGAATTCATTCCTCTGATCTTGAAACGACAAAAGCCTGTTACAACTTTGCGTTCAAACTAGACGGAAGCGGTAAACCACTCCGATCCATTAGTCCCAAACAAAGCCTACAAAATCAAATTCACGCCGCTCAGTTGCTGGTAGACGTGGACGGCGTAGCTGTCTGTCATGCCGCTGATGAAATCCACCACTTTTCTTAGTCGGGTGTAGTGACAACTGTCGGGCTTTCCTTTCTCACCCAGAAACTGATCTGGAATCAACTTGAGAATCAGTCGCACCCTGTCCCAGTCATAATGACCCTTGGGCTCTTCAAAGCAAACCGCAGGAACGAAGGTCTCCATCAATTTATGGATTACATCAAAGCCTGCGACCTTCAACTTCACCACATCCGAACAGGAATAAATGTTCGCATGAGCAAAGCTGGTCATCTCCTCTACAATTTCATGGGAAGGAATAGAGCGAGTGAGGGATTGATCATACTCACCACGCAAGAGAGCTGCTTCATTTTCAAGGAAAGTAGCCGCCACCTGGCGAACCAGGGCACCCACAGCCTTTCCTCCCAGATACTCGATTCGATCCTTGGGATCAGAAAGATTCTTTATTTCTGCTTCATAGCGCTCTTTTCCATCATCAAGCAAAGCAAGGAAGAAGTCCCTGGTAGTCTCGTAGCTGGCGTAGCCGAGACGATAGCCATCCATGAAGTCGGCAATTGTGTAGCTGATATCATCCGCAGCCTCCACAAGAAAGCACAGGGGATGTCTCGCATAAGCTTTCCCGGGAATCACCTCCACAAGACCCAGTTCATTGACCACATCCATAAACAGTTCTTGCTCAGCCTCAAAAAAGTTGTACTTCTTTTGAGAGACTCGGCTCAAATCAGCCTCAGGAAGGAAAGCCAGTCTGGGATACTTTAAAAATGCACCCAATGTGGCATAAGTGAGTTGCAGCCCACCCTGTCTTCGATTGGCCAGATCAATACACTGCAAACGGGTAATCACCCGAAATCCCTGAGCATTTCCTTCGTACTTGAGGAACTCCTCCCGCTGATTCTCACTGAGGCTTTGCATATACTTTGCATAGTTCTCCTCAATCGCAAACCAGTGAGAGATTGTGTCTTCTCCACTGTGTCCAAAAGGGGGGTTGCCAATATCATGAGCCAGGCAGGCAGCTGCCACCACTTCTCCCAGGTGATACATTCTCTTTTCGCTCCAGGAGTACTTGTTCTTCAGGGTCTGACCAACCCTGTAGCCCAGGGAACGCCCGATACTGGCCACTTCAAGACTGTGTGTCAGTCGAGTCCTGACATAATCATTGCGAGCCAGGGGGAAAACCTGTGTCTTGTCCTGCATTCTTCGAAAGGAGGAGCAGAATATGATCCGGTCAAAATCTCTTTGAAAGTTTGAGCGAAAATCTGGATCGGGATCCTTCAATCCAATTCGTCGATCACTTAAATAACGGTCCCATCTCTTTGCATTCTCATTTTTCATGAAAGCAGTCACCTCGCTACAAACATCCAACTTTAGACGCTACACCTTAACACAGTTCGATCTCACAGACTTTGCCCATTCCAGATTTCATTGACTCAGGGCTGTTTGCAACACAATAGAGTAGTTTAAAGTCGAGAACTGTAACAAAGCGGAATTCCAGTCTGTATTTTTGATATAATCCCTAACATGACTGAAGTATATTTTTCTAAAGAGAAGAAATCCGTTGAAGTAGAAGAAGAAACTACCATCCTATCCCTAGCTCTTGCGAACGAGATCAACATGAATCATCGCTGTGGTGCCGAAGTTCGTTGCAGCAGCTGTAAAGTCAGAATTCTCGAAGGAATGGAAGGCTTGAGTGAACCCTCAACTGCAGAAACCAGACTGCTTGAGAAGTTTCGCTATCCAGAGTTTATTCGCCTGGGTTGTCAGACAAAGATTGATCCTTCCTATGAGGGCAAAATCGAAGTGGGCACTATCATCAAGACTCACAACAAAAACAAAAAACCCCGCATTCCGGCTCGTTTTCTAAAGAAGTAGGACTTCACTTTTAAGAAAGAAACCAGATCAAGGGACAGAATCCAGTCCTTACCCTCATCTCGTTTAACAGGGTGAGCTGAAGTGTTTCGACTAGTTGTAGGCTCGTCCCGCAACAGGGTTTCCTGCGTCAGATTCAGCCAGACCTCCGTGAATTGCACAACAAACCGCTGTGACTTGCACAACAGAAAGAACTACTGTCCTATCTTGTCTTCAACCTCACCAATACGACTGTTGAGAACCTCGATTTGCTTTTCAAAACTACTGGACTGATTACGCAAACGATTGACTTTCCTGCTGTAGTAGAGACGCTCATCTCTCGTTCTCGCCTTGTTCAAGCGAGCCAGATCTGAGGTTGCATCCAAATCGTTTTGCTCCATTAGAGCTTGAATATCGTTTCTCTTTTGGATCAAATTACTCAGGATCTGCTGTCTTTGCACTTCTACCCTTCGTTTTTGGGCAAAGGAATTCAAACTGACCAGCCAGAAACTGCCTGCCAATGTCATCGCAAAGAGAAAGACCATCAAGATTCTGGAAAGATTTCGAAGACGCAGGATTCCTTCAAGAAACAGAGGCAGGAAAAACCAGGGTAGATTTAAAACCTGCAGAGCCCATCGGGAGTTCCCTGAATAATATTCCAGATAAAACTGGGCCGTATCATGAGCGAAGAAATTAAATAGATGACCCAGAGGCAGACGCAAGAGCTCCAAAGCCTGAACATATTGATGTAAAAACAGTCCAACAAGAGCACCAAAAACAAGGGATTCCTGAAAAAGGCGATCCTTGTTCTGAAAGAGAAACCATCCCAGGGCTCCCGGCACTACAAGATAGAAGAAAGTCGCAAACAAAAAGTCCGAGGGTAAAATCATACGCAGGGGTCGAATACAGATTTGGTAATAGTCATGGGAGTCCATAACCAAAATCCCCAGACCGTTTATGCCCAAGATTAAAACAAAGGCTATACCCAAGGCCACCAAACTCAGCTTGTGAAGCTCCTGCAAAAATTCACCGGGATCACTGCTGTACAAGGGGTGACTTCCCGGCTTCGGTCGCGGGGAAACTACCTTCTTAGGCTTGGGCTTTCCAGAGGGCGCTGGTTTTGCTGAAGCAGAACTTTTGGCAGTACTGGAAGGCTGCACATCAACAGGACTGGCTCCGGGTAGCTTGAGAGCTTTCCCCACAATGGGCACATTCTCATCTTCCTTCGCGCTTTCTTCCTTGTCCTGTGGCTCAAAACTGGCCATTCGAAGAGAGTACTGCTTGAGAAGTCTTAGCGCTGTTGCGCTATCCTGACCGAGATCTTCCAATGTCTTGAACATTTTCTCTCGAACCTCGGTAAAAGGAGATTCCAGAAGATATTCGCTCCACTGAAGACAATCATCATCGCACAAGACACCCTGACAATAGACTGCCGTTAACTGTTCCTTCAGGTTACCGCTTTGACACAAGGCCTTGAGAGCTGATACACATTTGTCCCGTTCATGATCAAACAGGGCCATGATCGCATTACCAATCACCCGATTGTTATGATCATCGAGCAGGGGACTCAAGCTTGCCAAATCACTTATTGGCGACAACTGACCCATGGTCTCCACAGCATTCGCTCTGACCCGATCATCTTTGTGGCTTAAATAAGATTGAACAGCAGAAGCTTCCTGTTTATCACGAGAGCCAATTCTCCCCATAGCACTGATCAGAGAGGCAATTACTTTTGAGTCTTCCTCTGCTTCCAGATGAGATTGGAACTGGGAGAAAGTTTCTTTGCCAGAGCCGTCTCTGGCCTTCTCCAATAGTTGTCGAATCTCATCAAGCTTCTGCTCAATATTTTTATTCGTCCAGGACGGTTCTTTGGAAAGCTTCTCCTCCTGACCATCAAGCAGGTTCTGCGCGGCTTCCAAGCCTTGTTTGGCTAGATAACCTACACCTTCAAGAGCCTTTTCCCGCACACTCTCACATTCATCTTCAAGAAGCGTTTTGAGCAAGGGCAGACTCTTGGGAATCTTCATCTCTTTGAGCGCATAGGCTGCACTGTTTCGATAGGCTTCATGAGGTGAGCCAACCATCTTTTGAAACAGCTTGAGTGCAGATTGATCTCCAAGGTTGTATAGCGCTTTCATGGCTGTTGCCTGAACCCGGTTGTGCTCATGAGTCACAAATTGGGCCAGATATCCCAAGGCCTTTGTGTTTCCAATCGACTCCAGGGCTTCTATTGCAGTTGAAATCACCCTTGGGTCTTCGTCGCTCAAATAGTGAATAATCTTGTTAAAATAGGCTTCTCCACCCAGAGAAACCATAAAACGAATCAAGACATTCTTTTGATAATTGGAACCGCTCTGGGAGGCAATCTCTTCCATGACGGGCAAAAACTGCTTCAATCTGTACTGGACAATGTAGCGGAACGCCTTGTTGATTTTCTCTTCCTGCTCAGAGCGCAGGGCTTTTTCCACCTTCAGGAGGTTCTGGGTAAACTCACCAGCCTGACCTGGTTCTCTTAAACTGAGTATCTTGCGAAGAACACTGATGCCCTTGCGGATTTCGTAGCGAACCTGCACGTCTGTTTCAGACTCATCAAGCTTGGCGAGCATTTCAATGAATTCAGGATTTTGAAGAGCCACCAGGTCTTTTACAGCCTGAAGACGGATTTCCTGATCCGGATGATCCAGATTGGCTTGTATCTCTTCTGGATTCAAGAGAGTCGCTGTACTCATTTAAGGAAGCTCCATTTCAAATCTGTAAATTTTCCATCGACCTTCCTCATAAAGAAATTCCATTTCAAAATCGGAAGTGTAACTTGAGGTCAAGCGTCCTTTGATAAACAAAACACCTGTGTCCAGCACCCCTGATCGAGCATCCAGCGTAATAGTTGCTTTACGCATATCCTCATTGAGAAATCGATTCACCATTAAGGGAGCGTAGGTTCTATTCAATTGCTCCACATTAGTTGTTTCGGTCAATATTCGGGAACTTTGATCGTAAAACTCTTTGAAATGAAACTTTTTGGCATTCTTGTGAAACAGCCTGATTTGATCTTGTGCGAGTCGAATTCTGGATTCCAAGTTCGGCGGAACCATTCCCCGACTTTCGAACAAGCCTTTCAAATCCATATCCAGAAAGATGACTTTCCACCTCTCTTCATGCTGTACCAACTTCAACTCAACAGGCATATGGGCAGTATCCTTCATTACAAAATCGCCCTTAACCAGCCCCACGTTTTTTCGATCGACAGCTACATCCTGAATCTCCAGGTTTTCAATCTCTTCCAGAGTATAGACTAGCTTCATGCGGTACCACTCAGTCATTGGAGTCGCCGACTGGAATTTTGGGTGGGTCTCATAATAAGCGTCTGAAACCCCAACTTCCTTGAGAACCCGAAAGAACTCAAGCACTTCCTTCTGAACTTCTGTAGCAGGGTCCTTCTTTTCCTCGCTGCAGCCCAGGCAAAGCAGCATGAGAATCAAAGAAAAAATCTTGAATGAAGTAGTTTTCGACATCATATTGGTGTAACCGGAATCAAGGCCACATTTTAGCACAGAGTAGTCTCTTCTTCTGCTCTTCTAAAAGCTGTTGAGAAATGCCGTGAAAATTCACCGATCTACAGGTCGAAGGGCTTTTAACACAGCAGCTGGAAACATGCTATTACTCAGAAAAAAACTCTTCTTCAATCTTCAAACGCTTTTGCAATCGATCCCTGTTCTCAAGCAATGCTCTCTTTAGGGACGCAGGAATCTGTGATTGACTCAACAAAGCCCGTGTTTTTTCAAGGGCTTCTTTCCCGAAAGAGCTCGGAAAGAGAGCCATTCCATATTCTCGGCAAAATATTCGGTCACGCGACTGAAAAATCTCCAAAGCCTTCTCAAAATAAAGATGAAAGACCTCTTTGCATTCTTCTTTTTGTACCTCATGAAAAAACGCATGCATCGCAGCCTTTAAATGATCTCGACTTAACTTTGCATGTATCACTTCTTCAAAAGCCTGCATCTTGTCTTTAGAAGCAGCGATTCGAGCCCCAAAGGCATTCTTTCTGCCTGAATCGGATCGATCTTCCTTTTCCATGATCATAAGGGCTTTTCCAAATCCTCCATGGTGATGATAGGCGAGTTTACGAACAATGGTCCAACGCTTCTCTACATCCAACTCCAACTGACCAACTCTGTTCTTGTCAAAGTAAGAAATCAACTCATCCAGTTTCTCCTCACTTTCCATACCTAACAAGAGAATTCGAAACCAGGCTGTATGAACTTCGTAAGAATGTCCATCATTTCTGAGGTGATCCTTGATGGACTGTTCATGAGTTCGCAAGAAATTGAGTCTCTTCTCTCTTGGAATGTAGGAACTTAAGTAATGATAGTAGTTACCCAAAAGGAAGGAACAGATGGAATCCAGTTCTTCGCGATCAAATACGCTGTGAACGAATTCCAGAAAGTCTAAAGGACTCCATTGCAATTCCTCCACCATACAACTGATTGCATTCAGGGCCACCTGGCGCACCAGCGGGTCTTTAAACTTGTGATAGTGATCTTTGAAGAATCCAATAGATTCCGGATCCAGCCAGGTACGGATATAGGCGTGGTCCTCAAAATTAAGCAAAAAGAAATCAGGGGCAGCAAGACCTTCAAACTCATTCACTACTGTGAGTTCGCCATCCACATGGATTCGCCTCTCATCAAACATCACCAGATCATCACCCTCCAGTCTGAAAAAACCTACTTTCAAAGCGTGTGGCCTGAGAACCGGGTGATCCTCATGTGCTTTTTGGACAACCTGAAAAGACTGAATCACACCATTTTCCTTGACCAGCTCGGGAATCAGCAAATTGACATGAGTCGTCTTGAGCCATCGTTCAGACCAATCTTTCAAATCAACTTCCGTGTACTTTTGCATTACATTCATGAAGTCTTCATGATCAAAACAATCGTATTGATAGGTTTTCACCACCTCCACCAAAGCCTTGCGAAACTCCTCTTCACCCATCACAAACATCAATTGCTTCATGACAGATGCAGCCTTTTCGTACGTGATGGAGTCGAAATTATCAAAAGCGGTGTTTGTATCGGGACAGGGACAAACGATGGGATGGGTAGTCGCCAGTTGATCCTCATACAAAGCCGCTGACTTAACATCCTGGGTGAAGTAGAGCATTGAGTCCTTAAACTCACTTGTAGGGACCAGAGTACGATAACCGTAGTAAGTTGCCACCGCTTCTTTCAGCCAAAGATCTCCCCACCATTTCATGGTAATGATGTCTCCGTGCCACATGTGAGCCATCTCATGAGCTACCGTATTGTAGTAGTCAATCACTTCCTGATAGGTAGGTTTGTGACGGAAAAGGTATTGCTCTGTGAACACCACTAGGCCAATGTTCTCCATCGCCCCACCTGGATACTCGGGGACAAATACCTGATCGTACTTACCGAAGGGGTACTCAAACTCGAAATGATCTTCGTAATAGTCCATGCAGTTTCTGGTGATTTCAAAGAGTTTTTTGTCATCAAGGTAGCTGCGCATACTCTTGCGGCAAAAGGTACGTAAAGGGTAACGAAAATCCTCATCTACAATGGTTTCATAATCTCCCGCTATGAGAGCAAACAAATACATGGAAACTGGCTTGGTTCTTTCAAATGCCCAGAGTTTGCGACCGTGATTTTCTTCTTCAAGTCTTTCCAGCTCATTGCTGATCACGACCCAACTCTCGGGCGCTTCCACTCTCAACTCAATACTGGCTTTGAGATCTGGCTGATTGAAGCAAGGAAAAATCTTGTGAGCTTCGAATGGCTCATTGTCAGTGAATAAATACTCAGCTCCATCCTCCGGGTCTTCGAAACGATGAAGGGCCACTCCCGTAGTGTCATACTCATTCACAAACTCAATTTGAATAGTCGCTTTTCCCGGATTTTCAAAGCACTTAGCTGGCAGAATCAGCTTGTGATCTTTAAGTTCTGGCTGAATCTCGACACCACCAACTCTAAGACTTTGGATCTCTTTACAGATTGCATCTAGGGCTATGTCTGAGCCAGGCTTGAGAACTTCAAGCTCGATTTGAACTTTGGCCTCGTACTCTTTGCTGCCGGAGTGAAGATTCAAAAACAAATCGTAGTGCTGTACCTTGATTTGACTTGCCCGTTCTCTGGCGAATTCCAGACTAAGATTGTCTTCATGACTCATGACTCACTCCTTGCAATGGTTGCCTCGTTCTACTTGCGACAAGGTGCTTTTACCATAGCTTTAGAGAGTGTGCAAGCTCTCAGACTCTATTTGAGAACTCAGGATTTGCAATGCTCCATAGGCGAACTCACAGAAGCAAAGCTCTACTGATCCTGTGAAATCAACAAATAAAAAAGGGCAGAGCTACCCCATAAATCAGCCCCAGGTGGTCTCTGAGTAGAGACTGTTGCTAATCGATCTTGATGTCTTCAATGAGGTAGGCACCAGCATTGGTTCCCATCATGATTTTGAGGGATTCAGTGGTGTTTTGCATCAATTCCAGAGAGTAAATGTTGACCTTGAGTGACTCGGGCATCAATTCAAAACTTGACCCGTTATCCCGAGAACGATACAGGCCTTGGTTGGTTCCCACATAAATCAGTGGAACAGTTGTCGCACTGGAAGTCAGGACAATAGAGCTCATAACACTGGGCGTAAGATTGCTTGTTGTGAGATTGGTCATGATCGTACAATCATTGGAGGCCCTGTATAAATCACCCTGACCAACCAAATAAACACCATTGGTATTGGAAACCACATGGATCTGGGAGGCGCTGTTCAAGTTACAGCTGGCAGCTGCAAAGCTCAATCCAGTCCAGTTTGCGGTGGCATTCGCCAGAAGCACTCCTGTGGTTGTTCCAGCATAGACTCTGCTACCATCAGCTCCCAGGGCAGTAATCGTCTGGATACCTATCCCATTGACTGAAGTCGCCCAGTTGGCTCCGGCATCCGAGGTATGAAACAAACCGAATTGATCGGTTCCTGTCAAAAGTACATTGGTATTTACCGGATGCATCAGAATACTTGTAATCTCTGTTACAGGATTATTGACTGGCAGGGAATGGGTTGAAACATTACTCCCATCAAGTGCTCTCGTGCTGATTCCCTGTGTGGCGCTCCCGGCATAGATCACATTCGCGTCGGGAACCGGCAAAGAAGCCGTGTATGTTGAAACGGGAGTCAATTGTGAGATCAAAGAAAAGCTGTTTCCTGCGATGGTATACCTGTAGAGCCACATTTCTGAACTGAGATAGATAGAGGTGTAATCTCCCCGTGCTCTGGACATGGAGTTAATCTTTGGCGGCAAAGCAGAGCTGAGGTCATTAATTGAGTAGGGGTCCTGATCCACATCAAGAACTTTGTATAAAGACAGATCCGATCCAATCAGGAGTCGGTTTGAATTGGCATTGACGATAGATACAGCATTGTAATCTATGGTTGTGAAATTAGTTCCAGTACCTTGAGGGCTCGACCAGACCGAACCATTGTTTGTAGTCTCAAAGATTCCCTTGTCGGAAGCAACGTAGAATTCACCGGCAATAGTTGAGAAAGCTAAATCCACTACGGAAACAGCTGCGGTCGTGTTTGGTGTAAAGTCCTTCCAGGTTGCAGGAGGAGGACTGCCAGTCAACAGGTCTGTTGTTCTCAGGAAATTGGTGGTGGAGATCACAATCATTGTTTGTGAAGTGGTCGGGGCAATTCCAATTTTGACAATATCCACTTCATCAGTTTGCAAAGCAGACCAGAATGTACCCCCGGTATTTACATAAAACAAGCCTCCGAGCATTCCTGTATACAAACGGGAATTGGTGGAGTCATAGGCCATAGATCGAATATCTCGGTTCGCTGCATTGTTTGGCATGGGCCCATTTGTGCTAAAGTCTGAGAAGCTGTCCCCTGTATCCACCGATTTGTAGATGTTTTGGTTGGTTGCTACAAAGACATTCGTTGGAGACGGCGGCAAGAACAAAATATCCTGAATTGTTTTGGATGAGAATGTTCCGGACTGAACTTTGGACCAGCTCAAACCCTTGTCGCTTGATTTATACAAGGCACCTGTCTGTCCCAGGAGGAGTATATTACTGCTGGCACTGGTTGGGTGCTGGGCAAAAGTATGAATTTCTCCGTTGTCCAGATCATCGAGCATGGGAGTGTAAATTTCTGAATCGAAATCCAGACGCCCCAGACCAGCCCTGCTATACATATAGAAGGTTCCCTGGTCATGAAGGGATTCCTTGATCCACTGAATCTCAACGTTGGTTGTTTTCAACCCTGTAAAAGAGCTGGTCAGCTTACTGAATTTAGCCAGACTGGTCCGGTAGATCTGGGCAGTTGTGTTTCCCGATTGATTG
>Ga0181581_10000001_pt1 | contig 168246 bp, 143 predicted proteins | sample 071ome_22_FD_132433 | JGI IMG/M metagenome (GOLD analysis project Ga0181581, IMG submission 132433) | Coastal salt marsh microbial communities from the Groves Creek Marsh, Skidaway Island, Georgia - 071404AT metaG (megahit assembly) | ecosystem: Environmental > Aquatic > Marine > Intertidal... | reverse complement strand
TAAACAAGCCTTTGTCTTTACCCTGGGATGGTGGAAGAACCAGATCTATGTCACAGAAGGGTTGAAACAGCATTGCAGCGAAGAAGAGCTGGCGGTGGTGCTGGCCCACGAGAAAGCACACACCCGGCGCTACGACAATATCCGTCTCCTGCTCGCGACAGTATTCACGTCGGTACTCCCCGCGAGAATCTCCAAGCCGTTTCTCGATGATTTTCACCTGATGATTGAGTCAGCCTGCGATTTCGAAGCATCGGAACGTTTCGGAGAACTGAAAGTCGCAGAAACATTGCTCAAGATTCAGAAATTGTCACCCGCCCAGTGCGCCATTGGGTCAACGGTAATTTCCACAGCGTTTACCGGCTCAGAAGTGAAGCAGCGCATCACGGCATTGATCCAGGGGCGAGCGCTAAGCAGGTTACAGCGGGCGAGTTTCCAACTGTCTCTGCTGCTGCTGATGGCGGTAAGCCTGGGGCTGGTGCAGCCATTGCACCATGGTGTCGAATACCTGTTCGCCCTGCATTAGGGAAATAGGGACAGATTTATTTTTTGTAAAAAAATAAATCTGTCCCTATTTCCTGACGTCCGGGTTTCCCCGGGGATAGATGCCGGGTGTTGGGTCGGGCACAATGAACGATTCCGCTCAGTATCTCGTTACCTGAAAACCCATGTCTTCCAGCAGAGCCAGCACACTGTCATCGCCTACCAGGTGACTGACGCCAACCAGCACCAGCTCCACCTCCGGCGTGTCAAACAGCGCAACGATCTTCGGCACCCACGATGCATTGCGGTCGGCGAGGATGATGTTGTGATCCGCCACGCTCGCCTGCAGCCTGGGTAGCACGGTCAATTCTTCTATGCGCTGGCTATTGCCCTCGCGCCAGGCCGTCACCAATGCATGCACCTGGCCTGCGAAATCCGGATCCTTTACGCTGGACAATGTGCCGGCGATCAACTCCTCTGTACTGAGGTGTTGATTCAACTGGTTGATGGCCAGCGCCTGGTCTATCAGGGACTCCAGCCCCAGATTGGTTTTCTTGTCGTTTACAGCCAGCGCTTGAAAGTAGGCGTCCACGCCAGCTTCATAGCCGAGGAAGGCCAGGGCGATGCTGACCAGATCCGTGTCGAGCCAGTTGGGTCGTACGGTTTCGTAGTTGTCGATGATCACGTCCCGCTCGCTGAGGTAGAGAGAAAGTGCGAGGTAGGTTTCGGCGCTCAGTGTCTGTGAGAGGGTGGGCTGACCCACGGGTAGCGCTGCGAAGGAGGGCAACAGGAAAGTGCTCTGGGTCTGCTGTAAATCCAGTTCTGTCACCAGCAACTGGGACATGGCGTAGGCTTCGGCATAGGCAGGAGGCAAGGGGAAATCCGTTGGCAGCAGGTAGTGGATCGTGCCCCCGATCAGCACCTCGCTGCTGCCGTTACTCACACGCCACAGTGATGTGGGTCCCGGACCAAGATGTTCCAGCAACGCTACCGTGAAGGTATTTGCGCCACTCAATCGCTAGGTGAGCCGATAGGAGTCGTCGCCAATCCTGACCGCCGCAGCAAGCTCATTGCTTGACTGATCGAAGGTATTGGGACAGCTGTCCGAGGGGGCGAGCTCCTCCAGGCTGTCCAAATGGAACTGCTCATCGTTGTAGGATAACTGGAGTCCATAGGTGGCGTTGTCCGCCAGGGGAATGCGTATACAGTCGAAAACCAGGAGATTGGATTCTTCATTGAAGCGGGCAAATTCAGCCTGGGCCTGCTGGCTGGAAAGCAGCAAGCCAAGGTTCAGCAGCAGGGTGGACCATGGCGCCCAATCTCGCATCCTGTTTACCCCTGCCAGTGTGATTTAGTCGGCGCCCTGTGCGAACAACCAGGTGATGATATCGAGGTCACCGTAGGCCGCATCCCAGGAATTATGATTCACCCCAGGCAATTCGGTGTAGTGCACCTCCGCACCGGCAGATTGCAGTGCCGACACCATCTTCCTGGATTCGTCCACGGGCACGACCACATCAGCATCGCCATGCACGACCCACACGGGCGTATTGCGCAGGCTGTCGGCAACTGCGGCATAGGGGTCGCCACTGCCAGATACAAAGGATTCAAAGCGGCCGTCCAATTGCACGAATCCACACACGGCGAGTACCGCGGCAAAGCGATCGGCATGATGATGTCCGAGATACCAGCTGCCATTGCCACCCAGGGACAGGCCGGTGAGATAGCTGCGGGAGGCATCGGTTGCAAATTCCTGCATCGTGGCATCGAGGGCCGCCATGGCCATCGCGGCGACATCGCCTTGCCATCTGCCGTCTGCAGGCACCTGGGGGAAGACGGTGATGGCAGGCCAGCGCTCCGGGTTGAGACGAATCGCCCGGCCGAGGCCTACCTGGGTCTGCTTGAGACCATCGCTGCCGCGTTCGCCGGCGCCATGCAGAAACAGTATCACCGGCCACTGCCTGGATTCTGAGTAATCCCTGGGCAGGTAGACCTGGTAGCGGTAGGTGTCGCCTGCATGCTGGATATCCCGATCGAGGAATCCTGTCTCGGCGGCCGTGCCGGGGGACATGCAGGCATAGAGCGAGAGGGTGAGGCCCAGGGCCTGGAGTAGTTTCATCGTGTCTACCTTCTATTATTATCAGAGCCTGGTCCCAGAGTAATGCGGGTGGCCACAGAAATACAACGCTTTGCTGGCCAGTTGGCCGCCAGACATTGTCGGCACCGGGCTCGCCCCGGGACTTTCCTTTTTGCGCCAGCCCCGTTACCTTGTGTCGCCAACTGATCCACCCGATTTGCCCAGAGGAGGGCGACCCTTGCAGATTCAGCCCCAGGCCCTGTTTCCCACCTATGTCTGGTCCACCCTGTTCGATGACCGGGAGGCTTTCAACGCGAAGCTCGTGAAGGCCTGCTACGCGCTGCGTGACCAGGATCCCAACGGGGTCGCCAACACCAATGTGCGCGGCTGGCAGAGCCCGAATACCCTGCAGGGCCTCGAGGCCTTCGCCGACATCAACCTGCGGATCGTGCAGGTGTGTCAGCGCATCGCAGAGTCGCAAAAATTCATGCCCAACCTGGTGTTTCAGCACCAGGCCTGGGTGAATATCAATCCACCGGGTGCCTCCAACAAGATTCACTACCACGCCAACTGCCATTTCAGTGGCATCTACTACATCAGCCTGAAGGCCCCGGAATGTGGCAGCATCTTCTTTCGCGACCCCCGGGTGGCTTCCCGCATGCTGACCTATCCAGCCACCGAACCCACTGAATTCACCACAGAAGAAATCCGGCTGCCACCGGAAGCGGGACGCATGTATGTATTCCCTGGCTGGCTGGAGCATGGGGTGGAGGAGAACCGCAGTGGCGAGGACCGGGTGAGCATTGCCTTCAATGTACTGGCCTCGCCCAGGCAGCCAGTCACAGCCTGATCGCGGGACCAGCCCGGAGCACCGTGCCGGCTTCTGTAACAGCGCGAAATCCCTACATTTTGTTGCATTTTGATGCTGTGCTAGTGCTGGACATATGCACGGTGGAGAGATACCTTTTAGAAGTCTTCCGAGGGGGGAAGATACGCATTACCCCTTTCTATAATTACAACCCCTTGAATGGGAGAGAGCGATGATAAGAAAGCTAATAAAACTAAACGCTTACCTGAAGTCCCTGTCGTTGGTAGCTGCCCTGGCACTGCTGGTGGCACCGCTGACTGCACTGGGTCAGGCCGATGAATCGGTTGAGCCCTTCAAGGTTGGCACGTTTGCTGTAAATGACACGCCTTTCGTTGGCCTGGTAGTACGTGACGATTCCCTCATCGTCGATCTGCCAGCCGCGAATCGTGCCATGCAGAACAACTGGCAGTACAACAAGATCGACATGCCTAACGATATGCTGGGCCTGATCGAGCAATATGAGTACGGTCTCAAGTACCGTGTCTACGAAGTCATGAACTGGCTCGTAGCACATGATCTGCTGGATGAAGACACCGCCTATGTGTATGACGTGGAAGACGTCGACATCCAGGCGCCGATTCAGTACCCCAGCAAGATCATGAACGCGGCAGTAAACTTCTACACCCACGCCTGCGAAGGCTGCTCCGCTGAGGAACTGCGCCAGCGTACCCGCGAGCGTCAGGAAAACCGGGGTGTGCCTTACCTGTTCCTGAAGCCGACCCGCGGTGCGGTAGTGGGTGATGGTGAAGACATCATCATGCCTTACGGCCGTGACGAAATTGAATACGAAGTAGAGATGGCAATCGTGTTCGGCAAGACTGGTAAATACGTCTCTGCCACCCGTGCCTACGACCACGTATTCGGCTACATGGTAGCCATGGACGTATCTGACCGTGGTGGTCGTCCACCCGGTGGCTACGGTACTCGCTCCGACTGGTTTGTGGGCAAAGGCCACGATACCTTCGCGCCCCACGGTCCCTGGATCGTGCCCAAGGAATTCTACGGCGATCCCATGGAGCGTCTGCACCAGATCACTGTTGTGGACGGTGTAACCGTGCAGGAAGCCCAGGCTGGTGACATGATTCACAATATCCCTGAGCTGATCGAGTACGCGACTTCACTGATCACCGTCTTCCCCGGCGACGTGATGCAGAGCGGTACGTCCGGCGGCACCGGTGCTGGCCGCGTCCAGCGTGCCACGGGTTCCGGTTATCTGGTTGATGGTGAAACAATCCAGGCCAGCATCGAAGGTATCGGCACCCTGACTCACCAGGTTGTACGTGAGCGCAGCGTGCCCTCTGATCTCAGCGGTGCCCAGCTGCCACCGACTTCCAGCTACCGTAACTAAGACCACGGTTCTGGAAATAATAAAGAACGCCGTCCGGCTTTGCCGGGCGGCGTTTTTATTTGCGTCGCGACATGGTCGAAGCTTTTTACAGCCCTTCAGCCCTTCATTCCTGCAGCCCTACAGCCGCTCGATGCCGGGGACCGGATCAGCCGCCGGCTTGAGCCACCGGACACGGGCATCGCAATATGACCCTGAATGGTGCAGGGGACGGCGAAACGGCCGCAACAGGCGTATTCTGCGCCCCCGATTCCACTGGCAGGGCCAGCCCCGACGCTCCCGCATCCGGGGTCGGGCAACGAATAGTCCCGGAATCTGGCCCTATTCGGCGTATTCTCTATTAATTCTGTTACCTTACCGTATTAGAATAGGCAGCTATTCGCTGGATAGGCGACCCTGCACCGAATTTCTGGAGGAAAACTTATGATTCGTTCACTCATCAAGCTGGCCGGAGTTGGGCTGTTGGCAACTGCCGCCCTGTCAGCCACAGCGCAAGACCGCACCTACAGCAGTGCCCATCACGATTACCGCGTGGTCACTGTTGCCGATGGCCTTGTGCAACCCTGGTCCATGTCATGGCTGCCCGGCGGCGACATGTTGATCACTGAAAAACCCGGTCGCCTGCGTCTCGTGCGCAACGGTCAATTGCTGCCTGAGGCAATCCCTGGCACACCCGAGGTCTTTTACCGCGGCCAGGGTGGTCTGTTTGAGGTCGTGCCACACCCGGACTTCAGCAGCAATCATTGGGTCTACCTGACATATTCCCGACAGGAAGGCGATACGTCTGTCACCGCGATCGCACGTGGTGTGTTCGAAAATGATCGCCTGAACAATACCACCGAAATCTTCGCCACCCAGGCACAGGGCTTTGGTCATTACGGCGGCAAGCTGGTGTTCGACGACAACGGTTACATGTTCCTCACGGCGGGCGACCGCCAGGCACCGCCGGTAGGCGATCGCGATGAACTGATGGCCCACCCGGCGCAGGATCTGAGCAACCACAATGGCGTGGTCATTCGTCTGCACGATGATGGCCGCGTGCCAGATGATAATCCCTTCGTCGGGCAGCGCGGCGCATTGCCCGAAATCTGGAGCTACGGTCATCGTAGTCCCCAGGGTCTGGCGATTCATCCAGAAACCGGTGACCTGTGGGAAACAGAGCACGGTCCCCAGGGTGGCGACGAGCTGAACCGCATCGAGCCGGGTAATAATTATGGCTGGCCTGTTGTAGGCCGCGGCGTCAACTATGGCGAATTTGGTCGCCCCATCCATGTGGGTATCGCCGAAGAAGGCATGGCTAACCCAACCCGTTTCTGGGTTCCTTCCATCGCCACTTCCGGTCTCATGGTTTATACCGGTGACAAGTTCCCGCTGTGGTATGGCAACATCCTGTTGGGTGGTCTGGCCGGTGAGCAGGTTGCAAGGCTGCAACTGGATGACAGCTATCGCAACGTGGTCGTGGAAGAGACACTGGCCTACGGCATGGGTCGGGTTCGCGACCTGCGTCAGGGCCCCGATGGTTACGTCTACATCGCTATCTCCGATCGTGATGGCGGAGAAACAGCCGTTGTGCGCCTGGAGCCGATCGACTAGCACGGCAGTACATTCTGAAAACAGAAAGGGGCTCATTAGAGCCCCTTTTTTATTGCCTGATTCCCCGGCGCGCCAGAAAATAGGGACAGATTTATTTTTTTTAAAAAATAAATCTGTCCCTATTTTCTCATCAGCGTGGAGGGTCTACCTGGTCTCCAACGCTCGTGTTAAGACGGAACCAGCCAGCGACGGCGTGCCGCTCCCGATCCGTTGGCAGGACTTCATGGGGGAACTCTTCGCTGAGGAAGAGAACCAGGGTGCCGAATGCCGGCAAGACCCGTGTCAACTCACTGCCATCCGCAGGATTATAGATCAACAACTGGCCGCCCTGATCGGCTTCCCAGCCGCGATTCAGATAACACACCAGAGACAGCACACGATTCGCTTCACCCTTGAAAGCGTCCAGGTGCCGGCGATAGAAATCTCCCGGTTCGTACAGGGAGAAATGGCTTTCGAAGGAGAACAGGCCCAGGAACAGGCGGCGATTCAGGTAGTTGCGCAGGCGATTGGTCCATTGTAACCAGCTCGCGCCATGCGCTTCCCCGTCGCGAATCCAGTGAATCTGATCTTTACGAACCAGCTGGTTCTTGCTGCGATTACGACCACGGCCAACCCGGGCGCGATGGAACTTCTGCTCATTGAGCGAGGCGAGGTGATCCAGCAGGGCCTCGCCGACCGCGTGTGGCAAGGCGGCTGGCAACACGACGTAGCCGTCCCGTTCCAGGCCGCCGGCGATCGTGTCAAACAACTCCTCTTCGAGAATGCTCTCGATGGCCAGGTCTGGCTGAATAGGCTGTACTGTGTTCATGGCAAGGCCTCGCTGGCCCGTGAATGTCGCGTATGCGCTGTCAAGGCGCGCGAGTATAGAGCCAATCTGTTGCCACAGGATACAAAATTTTTAGCGCTGGATATTCACGCCCGCGCACAGCACCGGACTCGCACAGGGTGCCGGCCTGCCGTTCATCGCCTGAGCACCCGGTGAAAATTGTGGCAAATCCTTGATGCAGGTCAATCGCGTCACTATTTGTGACGTATGTGCGACATCATGTCGCAGCGAAACGCTTTCCTGAGGTGGCGAACGACGTATCCTATGGCCTGTAAATCGAAACTTGCGGGAGAGAGCAGTGCGCAAACTTTTAGTTTCTTCAATCATGGCAGCCCTGGCGCCCCTGGCGTCGGCTCAGGATACACAGCGAGTAACGGAGATCCTGGTCATCGGGGTGCAGGATACCCATACCGTGGTGACAGATGATACGCTGGTTGCGCCGGCGGATACCGCGCAGATGCTGCGCAAGATGCCCGGTGCCAACATCAACAAGAACGGAGAGCTGACCGGTATCGCCCAATACCGCGGCATGTTCGGTGATCGCATCAGTGTGGCGGTGGACGGTGCCCAGATCAGTGGTGCCGGCCCCAACGCCATGGACGCGCCGCTTTCCTACGCGCCGGTTGCGCTGCTGCAATCCTTGACCATCAATCGCGGTATCGCCCCTGTGAGCTCTGCCCAGGAGTCCATCGGCGGCTATATCCAGGCGAGTACCTATTCGGGTGAATTTGGCAGCAGAGGTGATTTCGAGTTTGCCGGCCGCACCTATTTCGGAACACAGACTATCAATGATGGCGTGGTAGCCAGCGGCTTCTTCTCACTGGCCAATCGTAACCACCTGTTCCGCGGCTTCGTGATGAACGAGCAGGCGGACGATCTCGAATTTCCCGGTGGCACCATCACACCCACGGAGTACGAGCGTGAGCGATTCGACCTCGGTTACAGTTATCGCACTGGTGATCACGAGCTCAGCTTCGACGTGGCCCGTAACAATACCGGCGATGCCGGCACGCCAGCACTGCCCATGGACATCCTGTCGATCGACAGCGACCTGTTCCGCTCGCGCTACAAGTTCGATGGCGCGGATTTCAATATCACGGCGGAATTCTTTGGCAGTGATAACGAACACTGGATGACGAATTACCACCTGCGTCGTCCGCCCCAGGACAATATGATGACGACCGGCGCCATGCGCTACCGCCAGACCTATGCTACCAGCGACAACCTGGGATTCTCGGTGAAGCTGGAGCAGTACGCCGACAATGGAACGTGGCTCTATGGGGTCGATGGCCATTTCACCGATCACGATGCGACGGTAACCAATCCCAATGCCGCGCCGTTCTACCTGACCAATTTTAATGATGCAAATCGCGACATACTCGGTCTGTTCGCGGAGCGCAGCCTGTCAGTGAGTGACAGCGTTGGCCTCGATATCGGTGCGCGATACAACCAGGTGAGCATGAATGCCGGTGCCGTTGGGGCCAATATGAACCCCATGAACCTGACAGCGGGTATGCCAGTCATGATGAATAACCTGGCGGCCAGTCTGGCTACGGCCTTCAACAGCTCCGACAGGGACCAGACCGATCACAACTTCGACTGGTTTGCCCGCCTGAGTCTTGAGGCGAGCAATGACATTACCTGGTATGTGGGCGCGGCACGGAAGACACGCTCGGCGTCCTATCAGGAGCGTTATCTGTGGTCGCCCCTGGAATCCACTGGTGGCATGGCTGATGGCAAGACCTATGTGGGCAACATCAATCTCGATCCGGAAGTGGCCCATGAAATTGAGTTGGGTTTTGACTGGGATGGTGATGGCTTCGCCTTCTATCCCAGGGTGTTCTACAAGGATGTGAGTGATTTTATCCAGGGTACGCCGTCCACCAATATGATGGTGAACCAGTTTGCCCTGCTGATGAGCAACATGGGCATGGGGGCGCCCGATCCCCTGCAGTTTAACAATGCCGACGCGACATTCTATGGCTTTGATGTGGAGGCCCGCTTCGACCTGAGCGATCGCTTCACCCTGCGCGCCATCGCCAATGTGGTACGCGGTGACCGCGATGACATCAACGACAATCTGTACCGGGTATCTCCGGACAACATCCTGTTGGCTCTGGATTACCGCGCTAATAACTGGCTGGTATCGCTGGAGAGTATCAGCTACGCCGACCAGGATAGAATTTCGGTTACCAATCTCGAGCAGACAACCGATGGCTATTCCCTGTTGAATCTCTCCGGCCTCATCGACTTCGGCATGGGAGCGGAACTTCGGGTTGGTGTGGAAAACCTGCTGGACGAGGACTACTTCGATCATCTCGCTGCCTACAATCGTGCCTTCAATCCCGATATCGCCATGCGCAGCCGCATGCCGGGTCTTGGTCGCAACGTGTACGGTCGACTGATGTGGTATTTCTAGAATCCGCTTATTGCTGTTAGATTTCTTAAAGGGTCCTCTGCTGAGAGGGCCCTTTTTTTCGCGTCTTTTCGGGGATGGAGATTTAACTGGTGCACATGGACGTGTAATTCAGTGGCCTCGAGCACGGCTGCGGGGAGGGAGGGTTGCTGACCCGCCCCTCCTGCTCGGCACGGCCACACCCCGCAGGGAAGCTCTGCCTTTACCGGCACAACAATCAGATCCTGATCGCTATTCACCGAAATGCGCGATGGCGCTTTTTTTATTGCCAGATATTTGTACACTGCGGTGACAATAAAAAGAACACAAGGGCATGGAGGTATCACTGAATGGTCTCGAGACAAATATTCATAGCCGCTCTGCTGGCAATAGTGGCGGGTCCGTTGTCCGGCCAGGCGCCTGCTGATATCGCACATGGCGTAAGTAACGACCTGCCTCGTCCCTACACTACCCAGCGTGACTGGGGGGAATTGCCAGGCAACACCGCCGCTTGGGCGGCAGTCACTGCGGTGGAGCCTTCCCCGGATGGGCGCTTTATTTACGTCGTGCACCGCTGTTTCGAGAACTCCTGCGAAGGCCGCCCGGAAGATCCCATCCTCAAATACGACTATGCAGGCAATCTGCTGGCTCACTTCGGTGCAGGCCTGTTCCTGTTTCCCCATGGTGCGGTAGTGGACCATGAGGGCGCGCTCTGGGTTACCGATGCCAGGGGTAACGACTCGCTGGGGCACCGCGCTATTAAGTTCAGCCCGGACGGCGAGGTGCTGATGGAACTGGGTCAGGCCGGCGTCGGGGGTGCGGGGGAGAATCTGTTGTACTGGCCGAACGATATAGTGGTGGACCCCGCCGACGGCGACATCTTCGTGGCGGAGAGTCATCGCAACGGTGAGAACAATCGCATCGTGCACTATGACAGCGGGGGCAACTACCTGGGTGAGTTCGGTGAGAAAGGATCCGGTCCCGGGCAACTCAGCGAACCCCATACGATTGCCATGGATTCCCGCGGCCGACTGTTTGTCGGTGATCGGGAGAACAATCGAATCCAGATTTTCAGTCAGCAAGGTGAACTGCTCGATGAGTGGCGCCACTTTGGTCGGCCCAGTGGAATCTTTATCACCGCGGATGATCGTATCTATGTGGCGGATTCCGAGTCGGGGCCAGATACCGGGGCAGGCGAGTTGAGCGGCATCATGAAAGGCATTCGCATCGGGTCGGCCGTGACAGGTGTGGTGGACTCATTCATAGAAGACATGGAGCCACTGCGCGATGATCACTCGGGTGCGGAGGGTGTCGGTGTCGATGCTGAGGGTAATGTCTATGGCGCCGTGGTGCGTCGGCGTATGCTCGAGCGACATGTGCTGAGCCAGTAGCGGGCAGGGCAATTTGACATTGCACTGCTTCCCAATATTTATTAGTGTGCAGCATCGCTTCGCTGGATGCCTTTGTTGCATTCACAGACGAAGTCGTCAGGGCACTTCTGGTCCGGGAATAAAAAATACTACAGGGAAACACGAGCGCGGCTAATGGCAAAAGGCAATCACAGCAACAAACACGCAATAAGAAACAGCAAGACCCAGGAGGCGTCCACCGAAGACCAGTCGCCCACCATGGCCGATAGGGCAGACAAATTTGATTGCTACCTGCAGTCGGTGCAGGAACCAGAGCATGAGGTGGACATGTTTAACCTCGTGTACAACGAGATCAATGGTCGCAAGCCGCTGACCCTGCGGGAAGATTTCTGTGGCACCTTTGCCGTCTGCTGTGATTGGGTGAAGTCTGACAAGAAGCGTCAGGCATGGGCGGTAGACCTGAGCGAAGAAACCCTGCAGTGGGGTAAGCAAAACAACCTCGGCAAACTGAAGCCAGCCGTGGCAGAACGGGTCGAGGTGTTGCAGCAGGATGTCCGCGAGGGTAATACACCGCCGGTGGATGTTCTGGCGGCCCAGAACTTTTCATTCTGGTGCTTCAAGACCCGACCTGAGTTGTTGGACTATTTCAAAAAGGCCCGCGCCAACCTGGCAGACGATGGCCTGATGATCATGGACATGATGGGTGGGCAGGATTGTTATGACACCGACCTGGTCGACAAGCGCACCATCGTCAAGGGCAAGAAGGGATTCAAATACCACTGGGAGCAGGCGTATTTCAACCCGGTCAATGCCGATGTGTCGTTCTACATCCACTTCAAGTTTGGTGATGGCAGCAAGCTGAAGCGCGCCTTCGAGTACCACTGGCGCTTCTGGACCATACCGGAAGTGAGAGAGCTGCTGCTTGAAGCGGGATTCAGCGAGGCTCTGGTCTACTGGGATGAAGAAGAAGACGATGACAAAGATGCCAGATGGGTTACCACGGAAGAGATGCGTAACGATGCCAGCTGGATCTGTTATATCGTGGCCAGGAAGTAGCTGACCGTCCTGTCAGGCTATAGCGCTCAGGCTTCGTTGCGGATGATCAGCTTGCAGAGGAACTCATGGAGCAAAATCGGCAGTTCAGCCACCGCATCGCCGGAGTCGATGATATTCCTTCAATCAAGGAACTGATGGGCCTCGCCATCGCCGAGAACATGAAAGCCTACCTGACGGCGGCTGAAATCGAGGCGGCCAGGGAGACCATGGGGGTGGACCAGACCCTGATCGACGATGGCAGCTATTTCCTGATCGAAACCATGCACGAGGGGCGGCCATTGCTGGTTGGCTGTGGGGGCTGGGGCAAACGCCGTACGCTCTATGGTGGTGACCATACGCCAGGTCGTGATGACAGCTTTAGTGATCCAGCCACCGAGGCGGCGCGCATCCGGGCCATGTATACCCACCCGCAATGGACTCGCCGCGGGATTGGTGCGCTGCTTATTCGTCTGGGAGAAGACGCGGCGCGTGCCGCCGGGTTCCGGCGCATGGAGTTGGGTTCAACGCTGGCCGGAGAGGCGCTCTACCTGGCCCAGGGCTACAGGGAAGTGAGCCGGGTGAACCATAGCGGGGCCAATGGCGCTGGCAATCTGGTCATCAAGATGGAAAAGAGCCTGTGATGGCAATACAGGCCCACATCCCACCGGCCTAGAACGTGGTACGGACTCGCAAGGCCAGTTCCATGCCGCTGCCGTTACAGAAATCTTCCACTTCCTCGACAATGCCAAGCGAGGTGGCGCCGACGAATCGTGTGCGCTTGCGGCACCAGTCAGCCTCGGTGATGTTGTTCGACTCGAGGCGGAAGATGAAATTACCAAATGCGCGCTTCTCCACATAGGCTGATAGCCAGGGCGACTCGATAGTCTCCTCGATATCGTCTACATCGATCGCAAGGCGTCCAGTGCCGCCGTTGGACTGGTTTCTGTAGTTGAATCCATAGGTGAGGCCATGGGTAATGACGTCATGGCGGAAACCGACGTTTGCTTCCCAACGGCCATTGCCACGCTCACGGCGTTTGATTCCCAGGAATGGATCGACGAATTCGGAATCACGCAGGCGAACCCCGGTGGTCAGAAGGGCATTGTCTATGCCCAGGCCATCCAGCTTGGTGCTCATGTCCAGGTTCAGGCCATAGCGCTTGCCATCACCGATATTGCCCCGTGCCGATTCCAGGTCATCGGGTCCGGAAGACACATCGATGCGATCGATATGGTCTTCCACATCCCGATACCAGAACTGCGAGTTCACAACTCCCAGATCATCGGGTAGGCGCATCTCGAAGTTCAGTTCGTAGCGCCAGGATTGTTCCTGTCGGATATCAGGATTACCCGCCTGGGTGTTCTGGTCTTCGTCCCCGCCATCCACCGAGGTGCTGAAGTCGGAGAAACTGAGTTGATCGACGTCTTTACGAACACTGGCGCGTAACTGGAAGCTGGGGGAAATATCGAAGCGGTAATCCACCCGGGGACGCAGGAACTGAAAGCTGCGGCTGTTGCTGACATCGCCGGACTGCTCGATGGTGGATGATTCGTAGACCAGGGAGCTTTCCAGGGACATGCGGTCACTGAGTTGCCAGTTGTGATTGGCGAAGGGCTCGTAGCGAATCTCTTCCACGGTCGTATTGGCGTTGCTGACTTCTGCAGGCACCAGGTTGCCATACTCCGGTCGCCGTTCACTCTCGTCGCCTTCCACGCCGAGGCGCAGGCTGTTGTTACGGATGGTCTGCGCACCTTCGATGCCCAGTTCCAGACCCTGGCTGCCACTCCAGTCGAAGGTGTAGGAAGTGCGCACGATACGCTCGCGATCTCGACCGCCACTCTCGGTAAACAGATTGGGTACATTCTCACCGTCCACCACGTTGAAGCGATTGCGGGTAGTCATCGAATCCCGGTCGTTGACGATGAATAAGGCGCGATAGGTACCGGCATTGGCGAAGTCATACTGGAAATCGCCACCCAGCTCCCAGGCATCCCGGGTATTGATGTTCTGTTCGTTCTGATACCTGAGGCTGTCTTCCACCAGATCGTGAATGGAACGCAGAGTGTTATCGGGCACCTCGCCGCGGGTTTCATAGAGGGAGTTCAACTGTACCGCGCTTCTGCCGAAGTTGTAGCCCAGGTTCGCGCTGGTGCTGTATTCCGTCTCATCGCGTTCGCGGTTCTCGCGACGAACTTCGCCCAACTCATTGAGGGCGTTGTAACTGTATTCGTTGCTCTCCCAAACCCGATAGCGGGGATCGGCTTCCACGGCGAGCAGGTAATTGAGGTCGCCGGATTGGCCGCTGTAGGAGAGCTGGCCACCGGGATCGATGGTGCCATCACGCAGGTAGTCTGTGCGGAGCTGGACCGTGGTGCTGGAGCTCGTTGGCGTATCCAGCAGCACAACGTTAACTACCTGGCCGCCGCCTCGCACATCGAGTTCTTCCGACGTGCCACGAATGATTTCGATGTACTGCACCTGCTCTGCCGCGATCCGGTTCAGCTGGGCACGTCCCTCATTATTCTTGCCGGTGATGCGCTGGCCGTTGATGAGTATCTCGCCAGCGCCGGAACCCAGGCCGCGGCCGCCACCGCCTCCACCACGCAGGGCGAGGTCGATACCCGGAATACGGCTGAGCATGTCGTTGGCCGACACGGGGTAGTACTCGGCGAAGTAGTCTGCCGGGTAAACAATGGTGGAATCGTCAGCAGACTCTTCGTCCAGGGCTCGCTGGGCCAGGGCCAGGCTCGAACAGGTCAGCAGCAGGCAGCTAAGGGTTGCAGGCAGCAGGGTTCGCATAGTGTCTCGGTTGGTTCCGTTGCGCATTGAATTCATTTTCTTTACCGACGCGACCAATCAGCTTCCGTGCCTATTCTTTTTACTGTCGAGGCGCCAGCGGTTCAGTATCAAGACTGGTAGTAATTATATCGACTGGAATTTCAGTACTTTGTCACAAATTGTAGGTTTTACGGTGTTATTTGCTGCAAATTGTGGCAACACCATGGCAATTGCCACGAATGCCGCCGAAATCCCCCCGGACCCTCTGTATACCCCGGCTCATGCGGGTTGACAGGGTATCCGTCGACCCTCTAGCATGAAGGCTTGTTTTGACCCCCGCTGCCTGTGTTGCGGGGGTTTTTATTTGGTTTCCAGAGCATAATTCCCCGAGTGGAGACCAACCATGAACGACAGCACAAAAACTGAATCCCCTTTCAGCCGGGAAGTGGTCCTGCAGCGGCCCTTCGACGGCCAGATACAGCAGCTTTCCTACGACTCCAGCCACGGCTTCGACCTCTACCCGGGGAGCGGTCCCGGACCCAGGCCCTGTGTCATCTTCGTCTGCGGCTTTGCCGATGCCGGTTTCCGGCAAATTTTTGGCAGTTCCTGGAAGGATACGCCGCCCGTAAGTAGCTGGGCCCGCCTGCTTGCAGCGAGCGGCATCAGTGCGGTCACCCTGCAGGCCGACGAACCGCTGGCAGATACCTGTGCCTTGGTGCAGTACCTGGAACTAAACGCCGAATCCCTGGGCCTGGATGCGCATTGCATGGGCCTGTGGTCCTGTTCGGGCAATGTGCCGACCGCGCTGGCCATGCTGGAGGCCGCGCCGACACTGGCCGCGGCAGCGCTGCTCTACGGCTTCATGCTGTAGCCGGAAGACGACAAATTTGTGAGCAGGGCGGCGCAGCCAGTTCGCTGGCGCCTCGCGGCCCGGGCTGCGCAGACTGCTGCACGGTCTCGGTGGCAGCCCTGTCGATACCCTGATTGGCACGCTGCATGCCTTGCAGGCCGGCATTGAATATTACGGGTCTGATTTGCATCTCTGGTCAGGCCTTCTCGGGTCGATAACAGTGGAACGACAATGCATAAAGCGTAATGCAGGGTGACGATAGTCGGTGTAAACCGGTTCACAGTTTACTGAGGCCCTATAGACTGTTTTGGAATTTCACTGGATTGGCTTAGTCTGTGAATCAATGAAGGCATGCAGGCAATACCTGTAAAGCGGCGCCTCCAAAAAAATAATCAATGATGAACAAAGAACAGACCCCACTTAAGCCGCATCAGGCCTTCAGCACATCGCTGCCCATTCAGGGCGGGCGAACCCGGAAAGTCAGCCAATGAGACAGGCCAAGTCCCCCATATTGCTTTTTCCAACCCACTATCTGGGAAACTTCGTGCTGGGATTACCCTGGGTGCTGCAGGTACTGGAAAACTACCCCGATTCCCTGGTAGTGCTGGATGCCCAGTTTGCAGGGATGGCAAGACTCGTGCTGCCCCCGGAAACCAAACTCCTCCTCTATCCACGCAAGCAGATCGCCAGGGACCAGAAGTTTCTCACCCGGCTCAGTAGCTACTACCGCTTTCTGAAAGGGCTTCGCGGCAGCGATGCCGATACTGTCCTGGATCTGGAAGGAGAGCGCTTCACCGGCGTGCTGGCCCGTCTCAGTGGCTGCAAGCGACGGCTGGGTCCTACTGGTAAACGGGCTGAGCGCTTCTATACCGAAATCCTCGACCTGAACTATGAGAATCATCGATTCAACGCCTTCGGGGAGATCGTCGCAGACTATGTGGACGGCAAGATTCCTCCCAGTCATTTACCCTATGCGGACGATGATGCCAGTGCAGCCCTCGTCTCCCGCAAGCTGGATGCAGCGGGGGCGCATAAACCGCTGGTGGCCATTCATCCTGGCGCCAGCGTCCCTTACAAGCTCTGGCCCCGGGACTATTTTGTCGAACTGGTGAGTGGGCTGGAATCGAGAGGATTGCAGGTGGCCTGGGTAGGGGCCGGTGAGATGGATCGAAGCATCATCGAAGCCATAGAGGGGAAGTTAGAGAGTCAGTCCATCAACCTGTGTAATCAGTTGAGCTTTGTAGAACTGATTGCCCTGTACCGGCGATGCCGGTTTTTCATCGGCAGTGACAGCGGTCCCATGCATCTCGCGGCGTCGACAGGCCTGTCGGTGTTCGCCTTGTTCGGTCCCAGCAAAGAGGCCATCTGGGCACCGCTGGGTGAGAACAGCACCCTGCTGCGCGGTACCGAGCCCTGTGGTAGCCGCTGTGACGCCTTCGATTGCGAATATGGCTATCGATGCTTGCAGTCACTGCGGCCCTCGGCAATCATAGATGCCGTGCAGAAACTGGCACCCTGAATTCCGGAAGCGATTCTCCCATGTATGAAAAGATACCCGTCAGCGCCTACATCATTACCCTCAACGAGGCTGAGAACATCGGTCGCTGTCTCGACCGCCTGGTGGAATTCGATGAGGTGATCCTGGTGGACAGCGGCAGCACCGATGGCACCGTGGAGATTGCCCAACACTACGACAATGTAAAAACCTCATTCAATGCCTGGCCCGGTTTCAGCGCGCAGAAAGCCCATGCACTGAGCCTGTGCAGCAACGAGTGGGTGCTCAACGTGGACGCTGACGAGGTGATCACCGACGCGTATATCGAGGCGATGAAGCAGACCATAGCCGAAGACAAGGTGGTCGCATTGGAATCAAACCGCACCCTGTATCGCTGGGGCATTCGTCCCCGACATTTCGGCCGGGACGATCGCCTGGTGCGATTGTTCAGGAAGAGTGCCGGTCATTATGAACCCCGCCGGGTGCATGAAAGTATTTCCATCACCGGTGAGATCGGTACGACCGATGCCACCATCGAGCACTATGAAAACCTCACTTATTCCCAGCGGGTCGACAAGGCTAACAAGTACAGCCAGGCCAAGGCTGAAGACAAGCATGAGAAGGGTAACCGGGTTTCGGTCATCACCCTGGTATTGATCTTTCCCTTCACCTTTATCCAGGTGTATTTCTTCAAGGGCCATATTCTCGATGGTGTGGATGGCCTGCTCACCAGTATGAACGCCGCGTTCTACACGTTCATGAAGTACGCGAAGTTGTACGAGATGAACAAGGGCAGGAAGAAGCACTGAAGTGGTTTCCCGGTCGCTTCCGGAATCTGCAGGCAGCGCAAAATCCAGACATTAAAAAGGGCAGCCCGGGCTGCCCTTTTTTGTTGGTATCTTTAACTCCGGATTATTCAACCAGGTAACGGGAGAATTTGCCGGCATCTTCGGCATCCGGTTCGGCGATGAATTCTGCCAGGTAGTCATTGTCATCCAGCTTGGCCTTGAGGAAGGCCAGCACGTAACGTCCCAGGGTTTCCTTGTCGGCACCGGCATTGGTGACCAGCATGTGGTCGCCCTCGGCCAGTTCCATGTAGATCTTGTCGCTGCCGATGCTGTCAAAGACCAGTTTGGCATGTTGTGCCACCGGCGCGATTTCGTCCTGGGCGGCGGCGACGACCAGGGTTGCTGCGGTAATTCCGCTGTAGTCACCACTGAAAGACTGGCCCAGTTCGCAGCAGTACAGTGCCAGTGGAATGGCGGCAGCGATGTCGTCGCCCAGGCTCGCCGCGGCGGCCAGTGTGGCGCCGCCACCCAGCGAATGACCCATGATGGCGATCTTCTCCAGATCCATCTTGTTGTTCACCGGGGAGTTGGCGTTGGCATTTTCCGACTTGATGAAGTCCACGGCGGCAATGAGTGCATCGGCGCGCGCCGCGAGGCTGTCAGTCGTGGTGTTGGTTTCGAGGATAAACACGGTGTAGCCAAGCGATGCCAGGGCGGGTCCCCACCACTCATAGTTGGCGGGCGTTCCCTGGTAGCCGGGCACGAAGGCAATCGCGCCATTGGGGATGTCGAAGCTCAGGGTCAGGGGATAGAAGACCATGGCGCTGGCGAAGGCATCGCTGCTGGGCGTCGCATCATAGGTTCGAACCTCGTAGAGGCGTTCGTCGAATTCCCGCCCGGCCGCCAGGCCAATCATCCGGCCTTCCGGGCGATAACGGCCCTCGCTGTTGTCCTGCGCCTGGGTGACTCCCGGGAATAACAGCAGGCTAATCACCAGGGCGGCCAACAGGCCAGATGTCCATAAAACGCGTTCTCTAGACAGGGTCATGATCGTGTCCTCTGATTTATTGATTCTTCTTGTTACAAGGCTTGATTCGGGCAATTCGGGTCGCATGGCTGGTCCCGGATGCGCCTCCAATATAGCAAAGTGTCGGGGGCAGGCAAACCAGCCTGAGAGGGCTGAAAATGGAGGGACTCAGCCATTGCGGGGCCGCACGTTGCGCCTGTGGGTGTGGCGCTATATGCTCCCTCTCTCACTTGACCCATTCAACCGCACAGACAGGATTGACACAAAGCCATGAGTCATCTTTTTCAACACCGCAGGGCACGCTACTGCGCCCTGGTATTGCTGCTGGGCCTGTTCCCAGTCAATCAATCAACGGCGCAGGAACTGGGAGATCACCAGTACACCACCGAGGCCATTCAGGCGGGGCTGCGGGTCTATTCCCGGGAATGCGCCCTCTGTCACGGCCCCCAGGGAGACCTGGTGAGCGGCATCAACCTGCGCCGGGGCCAGTTTCGCACAGCCCAGTCCGATGATGACCTGCGTAGTGTCATTACCGAGGGGCGGGCCCAGGGGCAGATGCCGGCCTTCAACCTGCGGGAAGCGGAACTGAGTGGTGTTATCGCCTACATCCGGGCGGGCTTCGATCCCGACGGCGTGGCGGTGCGCATCGGCAACCCCCAGCGCGGCGAGGCCCTGTTCAATGGCAAGGGCGAGTGCTCCCAGTGTCATCGGGTGAATGGTGTCGGTCCACGCACTGCGCCAGATCTCAGTTCAATCGGTGTCCTGCGAACCCCGGCCAGCCTGCAACTGAATCTGCTGGATCCGGCGGCGGCCATCCTGCCGATCAATAGGCCCGTTCGTATAGTGACCCGCAACGAGGAAACCATCATCGGCCGGCGTCTCAACGAGGATACCTACACCGTGCAACTCATCGATTCCCAGGAGCGCCTGCGTTCCTTGATAAAAGAAGAATTGGTGACTTACGAAATCAGTGACCTGCCCAGCAAGCAGCCGACGAATCTCAGTGCAGATGAAGTGGCCGATGTAGTGGCCTATTTGCTTACCCTGAATGGGCAAGGAGCGGAACAATGAAAATGATTAGTCGTGTGGCAGCAATCCTCGGTATTTGTCTGGCAAGTTCAGCCAGCTTCGCCCAGGTTCCCTATGAGCGAATTCTCAACGCCGAGCAGGAGCCCCATAACTGGCTGACCTATAACGGCGGCTATATGAGTCAGCGTTACAGCCAACTGGACCAGATCACCCGTGACAATGTGGGAGATCTGGAACTGAAGTGGGTGTTGCAAAACCAGGTATTCGGAGCCTGGCAATCCAATCCCATCGTGGTAGACGGCATCATGTATGTTACCGAGCGTCCGAACAGCGTGATGGCGGTGGATGCGATCACCGGTCGTGTGTTCTGGAAGTACGTGCATACTCCGGACGAGCGCTCCCGTGTCTGCTGCGGTGCAAACAATCGTGGTGTGGCGGTACTCGATGACAAGGTGTACATGGGTACCCTGGATGCGCGCCTGGTAGCGCTTGACCGCATCAATGGTGAATTGCTGTGGAATGCGGAAGTGGGCGATGTGGGGCTGGCCTATTCGGTCACCATGGCACCGCTGGCGGTGAAGGACAAGATCATCGTCGGTGTCGGCGGCGGTGAGTTTGGTATTCGCGGCTACGTGGCAGCCTTCGATGCCGAGACCGGCGCCCAAGTGTGGAGGACCTATACCATTCCCGGACCCGGCGAACCCGGCCACGACACCTGGCAGGGTGACGACTGGATGTATGGCGGTGCGCCGGTCTGGATTACCGGGTCCTTCGATCCGGAACAGAACCTGACCTTCTGGGGGGTGGGTAATCCCGGGCCAGACTGGAACGCCGAACAGCGGCCGGGCGACAACCTGTACTCGGACTCTGTGATAGCGCTGGACGCCGACTCCGGTGAACTGGCGTGGTATTTCCAGTTCACCCCGAATGACGCCTACGACTATGACTCTGTGCAGGTGCCGCTGCTGGCTGATATCAACTGGAATGGCACGCCGAAGAAAGCCATGATGTGGGCCAATCGCAACGGTTATTTCTACGTACTCGATCGCACAACGGGCGAGTGCCTGGTGGGTGAGCCTTACGTGCGAGTGAACTGGAGCAGCGGGCTGGATGAGAACTGTCGCCCCATCCCGACACCGCAGCCGGATGGCATGCCCACGTACCCGGGTAACCAGGGTGGCACCAACTGGTATCCGCCGTCCTACAGTCCTCGCACCGGGCTGTTCTACTTCAGTGCCTGGGAAGATTACGCCACCATCTACTACTCGGAAGATCAGGAGTACACGCCTGGCCGTGCCTTCCTCGGTGGCGGCTTCAGTGTCCTGGCACCGACCCAGGGTGCTCCAACCATCGGAATCGGACGTACTAACCCGGTGAATAACTGGACCAACGAAGTGGGCCATGCCTCGCTGAAAGCCATGGATCCAAACACCGGCGCGGAAGTGTGGGAATTCGAGCAATACGATGTGAGTGATAGTGGTATGCTCACCACCGCCAGTGATTTGCTCATCACCGGCGGCAGGGAAGGGTACTTCCATGTGCTGGACGCCCGCAGCGGTGAACTGCTGTACCACAAGAACCTGGGAGGACAGATCGTGATGGCCCCGGTGACTTACATGGTGGATGGCGTGCAGTACGTTTCCATCATTTCGGGCAACAGCCTCTTCAATTTCGCACTGAAGGATTAAGTTGAACTATTAGAGAGTATTGCCGGGTTTTCTCATGCGCTTGAACGACACACAGGTCAATACCTTGATGCATCTGCTCACCACCGTGGCGGTGGTGGCAGGTGTGGGATTCGTCCTGTGGGAGCTGCAGCAGAACCGCGAACTCGTCATGCTGGAAATGTTCAGTGAAGGCACGATTGCCAATCGTGCCACCACCGTGTCGTTTGCGGGTGAGAATCCCTCGGTGATCCTGGCCAAGGCCTGTGAAGGCACGGAAGAGTTGAGCACAGAAGACCATATCGTCCTGAATTTCATTTTCAATGAAACCATGGAATCCATCAGCCGCATGCGCCTGCTGGAGAATGGTCTCTACCCGGTGGATGCCTGGCAGCCGAACCTGCTGGAATCCCGCTTCAGTTTCATCTTCTCCATGCCGGCCGGGCGTGCCTGGTGGGAAGCGCGGGATACCACCCCGGCTGTGAAAGGGCCAATAGACGCCTATCTGGCAAGCCTGGGGCCACCGGACTGTGCCAGCCAATATGCCAACATCAAAGCTCGATCGATCGAAATCGCTGATGACTGGCAATAGGTCGTAGGACTCGACTGGTTAGCTTCAGTTCTCATTATCGGTGCTGAGCAGGTCCGGCAATCCCGACAGATGGCATGATAAGTAACCGATGTAGGGTGAGGAAAGATCGTTTGCCTGAACTGAACTGGGATCGCAGCAATCCCTTTATAATCGCTATAAGTGTCAATCAATCCAATATCGATGGTTATGGCCATGTCTCTACCCACAACTACGTGCAGTGGATGATCGACTGCGCCTTCGCGCATTCGACGGAACTCGGGCTATCCGAAGCGCGCTGCGTGGAATTGGGACGTGGTATGGCGGCGGTGAACCTGCAGGTAAAACTGCAGGGAGCTGCCTACGAAGGTGAGCACTTGCAGGTGGCCACCTGGATCGTGGCTTCAGATGGCCGGTTGCGGCTGAGTCGGGAATTCCAGATCATCAACCAGGACAATGGCAAGACTCTCACACGGGGGCGGTGCGACTTCGTCTGCACCAATCTCGAGAACGGCAAACCGGTACGCATGCCCCCGGAATTTCTGGACAGCTATCGGGTCGCCAGCGCAGAAATCCCCGCCGAATAAGACAAACTTTGTTACTTTTCATAGAGTTGTAAACCTATTAAATCCAGCTAAAAGCTGGATAATTTGGCTTCCTGAATCGTCTCTGATGCTGCAATGGCGATCCGTTCACAAGCACCCGCCCGTGACGACGGGCAAATCTGCAAATCCAAGGAGAAATCCATGCAAGTTATTGAGTTTAGGAGGCTTTTGCTTGGCCTCCTGTGCCTGGTCAGCCCGCTTGCGGCGAACGCCCAGGACAGCGTCGAATGGTTTACCCTGGGCAATGACTACGCCCACACCCGGTATACCCCGGCTGATGAACTCAGCCCGGAGAATTTCGGGGAACTGGAAGTGGCCTGGGAATGGGACGGCGCCAGTTTTGGTGCGGTCAGCGGCCGTTCCACGCCATCCTATATCGATGGGCTGCTGTACACCGTTGCGGGCTATAACCGCCATGTGATCGCCATCGACCCGAAGACCGGTGAAACGGTCTGGTCCTACCGCGAGCCCAAGACGCCACGAGCCGAGTACTCCATGCGTGCCGACTACGGCAAGGGCGTGGCCTTCGGCTACATCGATGGCCGCGGTGTGGTGATCATCGTATCACCCGGTTTCTTCCTGACTGCTCTCGACGCTAAGACTGGCGTGCCGCTGGAAGACTGGGGTACACCTGTACCCATCGAAGGTTTCCCGAGGAGTGGCGTGGTGGACATGCTGAAGGATCTCGGTCATCCCTATGATCCCTATGAAGGCATTCCCCTGGAAGTGGGTTACATCACTTCATCTTCACCGCCGATTGTCGTGAATGACACCATCGTGGTGGGTAACTCTGCGGAGCAGGGCTACCACCAGGCACGCATCGAAAACGTGCCAGGTGACATTCTTGGTTATGACCTGCGTACTGGCGAGTTCAAGTGGAAGTTCAATGTCATCCCCAAGCCGGGTGAATACGGCCACGAGACCTGGGAGAACGATGCCTGGGAATGGACAGGTGATGTGTCTTCCTGGGCACCCCTGTCAGCCGACCCGGAAAATGATCTCGTCTATATTCCGACCAACAGTGCCACCATCGACTACTACGGTGGTTTCCGTCCCGGCGACAATCTCTATGGTGCCAGCATCATCGCGCTGAACGCATCGACCGGGGAGCGGGAGTGGCATTTCCAGTTCGTGAAGCATGAAATCTGGAACTTCGATACCCCGACGGCACCCGTATTGATGGACCTGACCGTGGATGGCCGCGAGATCCCGGCTGTTGTGCAGGCGACCAAGCAAGGTTGGCTGTATACCTTCAACCGCCTGACCGGTGAGCCTGTGTGGCCGATCGAAGATCGTCCAGTGCCACCTTCAATCGTGCCCGGCGAGGTGTTGTCTCCTACCCAGCCGCACGTGACCTGGCCGGAAGCCTATTCCCTGCAGGGTATCAGTGAAGATGATCTGCTGGACTTCACGCCGGAATTGAAAGAGCAATCCCTGGCCGCCATGGAAGATTATGTGATGGGTGGTCTGTTCAATCCGCCCATTCATGCCGATAACCCCATGGGCAAGTACGCGGCCATGAACTGCCCGGGCGGTGCCGGCGGTGTGAATATTACTTCACCTCCGGTGGCTGACCCCGTGACCAACACGTTTTACGTGTCTGAGCATACGGCCTGTTTCACCCTGCGCCTGATACCGGGTGAAGAAGCGGATCTGTTGTTCCCGAATTCCACCGGGGTAACCACAGCGCAGTACGCAAACGGTGTACCCGGTGCCACTGCCAGACCGCCCCGTCACCCAAGCGGTCTGCCGATCTGGAAGCCACCCTATAGCACCATCGTCGGCTACGACATGGATACGGGTGAGAAGAAGTTCACCATCCCCACCGGTGAAACTCCCCAGCGCTACAAGGATGCCTTCGAGCGAGCAGGTGTGCCGGAAAGCACTTACGGCAACACCGGTACCGGTGCGCTGGTGCCCATGGTGGTAACACCCACCATGCTGGTCTACTCCGACCAGGCCTCCGATGGCACTCCCATGCTGTGGGCGCTGGACAAGGATAGCGGCGTGATTCTTGCCGAGATCGAGGCGCCTGCCCGTTCCAACTACGGCATGAGCAGCTGGGTCCACGATGGACATCAGTACATTATGCTGCAGACAGGCTCAACCTTGACCGCCATGGCATTGCCTGCTGCGCAAGACGTGGGTGGCGCTGCTCATTAACGGGTGTGCAATAAACAAAGAAAGGCGGCCAATGGCCGCCTTTTTTTGTACACCGCGAGAAAATAGGGACAGATTTATTTTTTTAAAAAAATAAATCTGTCCCTATTTTCTTTTCCCCGAAATCCGCGAAGAGCCTGTATACCAAACGGCTTCTGATTACAGCGTCGGTCCCGCTTTCACAAGTTCCGCAGCAGCCGGATCATCGGTGAACTTCTCGAAGTTCTGGATAAACAACTGCGCCAGTTCCCTGGCCCTGTTGTCCCACTCTGCCGGATCGGCGTAGGTATTCCGCGGGTCCAGCAAGGCAGAATCGACGCCGGCCAGTGCAGTTGGAATGGCAAGGTTGAAGTAGGGGAACTGGATCATCTCGCTGTCCTCGATACTGCCATTGAGAATGGCATCGATGATGGCGCGGGTGGCCTTGATGGAGATGCGCTCGCCGGTGCCGTTCCAGCCTGTGTTGACCAGGTAGGCGCTGGAGCCTGCAGCCGCCATGCGTTTGGCCAATACTTCGGCGTAGCGACTCGGGTGCAGGGACAGGAAGGCGGCACCGAAACAGCTGGAGAAAGTCGGAGTGGGCTTGTCCACGCCCCGCTCTGTGCCAGCAAGCTTCGCGGTAAACCCGGACAGGAAGTGATACTGGGTCTGTTCCGGCGTGAGCCTCGCTACCGGCGGCATGACACCGAAGGCGTCTGCGGTCAGGAAGATAACCTGCTTCGCATGGCCACCCCTGGAGACCGGTTCCACGATGTTGTCGATGTGGTAGATGGGGTAACTCACCCGGGTGTTTTCCGTGCGGGAGTTATCATCGAAGTCGATCTGCCCGTGTTCGTCCACGGCGACATTTTCCAGCAGAGCGTCCCGGCGAATGGCATTGAAGATATCCGGCTCGCTCTCCGGGTCGAGATTAATGGTCTTGGCATAGCAGCCGCCCTCGAAATTGAACACACCCTCGTCGTCCCAGCCATGCTCATCGTCGCCAATCAGGGCCCTGTGCGGATCGGTGGAGAGGGTAGTCTTTCCCGTGCCGGACAGGCCGAAAAAGATCGCGGTGGAGCCGTCGCGTCCGATATTGGCGGAGCAGTGCATGGAGGCGATACCCTGCAAGGGCAGCAGGTAGTTCATCATGGAGAACATGCCTTTCTTCATCTCGCCACCGTACCAGGTGCCGCCGATCAGCTGCATGCGCTCGGTGAGATTGAAGGCGACAAAGTTCTCCGAGTTAAGGCCTTGCTTCTCCCAGTTGGGATTGGTGCACTTGGCGCCATTCATCACTACGAAGTCGGGCTCGAAACTGGCCAGCTCTGCCGCCGTGGGACGAATGAACATGTTCTTCACGAAGTGTGCCTGCCAGGCCACCTCGGTGATGAAGCGAACCTTCAGGCGTGAATTCTCATTGGCACCACAGAAGGCATCGATAACATACAGTTCCTTGCCACTCAGTTGGGTGGTGACCAGGTGCTTCAGCTCATGCCACACGACCTCGCCAATAGGCTTGTTGTCGTTCACGCCCTGGTCTGACCACCACACCGTGTCCTGTGTTGTGGCATCCCGTACGATGTATTTGTCTTTCGGTGAGCGGCCGGTGAACTCACCGGTATTGACCGCGACCGTGCCAGACTCGGTGAGTGTTCCCTGTTCATAGCCTTTCAGAGTGACATCCATCTCTTTCTCGAAAAGAAAATCGTAATCGGGATTGTGATGGATAATGCTGGCCTCCTCGATGCCATAGGCGGTGAGGTCTGGTGGGGTAAAGCTTTCTTCAGCTTGCAACAATGCTTGCGATGACATGGGCTTCGCTCGTCAGGTTAGTGTTTTGGGAGTGGGTTCTGGTCTGGGCTTTTTACATCGGGCAGGGGGAGTGAGACTGTGAAGTCTCTGGTGGATCGTCGATTCAATCTTGCAGTCTGCCTTCATTGACTATGACTGTGACAGGGCTGTCGCCCACATTAGTGAGTCGATAGCTGGAGCCTGCTTCTCGCCAGGCCCAGTCCCCGGGATGGGCCAGCTCTCTGGTAATTCCGTCTTCCCGGCTGACATGCGCAATGCCTTCGCCACCCATCACGATGAATGTCGGATTGCTGTGACTCTGCATGGCAGTGGATTCGCCGGGTTGCAATTCGTAGCGCCAGGAACGAAACCAGTCGTTCTCAATCTCTGGGGCAATGCCCATGCCGCTGGGCTGGTCGTTGCTGGAAGCGGGCCGGCCCGAACCATCGTGTACCAGGGCGATGATATGGAACAGCCCCGGTCCGTCGTTGCTCACCTTGTGGGTGAGTGGCTCTGAGGCATAGTCGGTATTGACGCCCACGCGCCCATTCTGCGGTCCGCGGGCGAGACTGATGTAAGTCAGCAGAATGGCCTGGTCATGTACATGGGGAAAGGAGACGTCGCCGGGCTTGATGCGCACATCCAGCAGGTACAGATCACCCTCCTGGCGTACCGGTCGATGTCGGGGTTCGTCAAACAGGTGAACGATTTTTTCCCCGGGAAATTCCTCTTCCTGCGCCCACGCGCCACTCGCACTCAACAGGCCCAGGGTGATGCTGAGCAGGAGGTTTCTGACCGAGCGGTTTTGCAGGGGGAGTGGCAACAGGGAGGTGCTACCGGAGTAAAGTAACTGGTCGCGTAGACGCTGCATGGGCGTATTATGCAGATTGCAAACGCAGTGTCACGCACAATTTGTGTTCTGTAATTTGGCTACATTTTCAACAGCGTTGTGCCGGTTTTCCTGGGAACGGAGCGCCCTGTTCACGGGGCAGCGACGAACAATTTTGTACAAAAACTACCAAAAAAAGCATTGCTACGCCGTGGAGGCCGAACCCGGGTTCTATCTCGGCACCGTTTCATCCCAATTCAATGCCTGGTGTTTTTGCAGAATTTCCATGAGACGGTCCATGGGTACGGCTTCCAGAGTGCCCCTCGCTGAAGTCACCGTGGTGGCTTTGAAGATGGCGTTATAGATTGCCTCCTCAGTTGCCTCTGCGGTAGCGGCGAACAGGGGCGACATGGCGGCGTTCACCAGTTGTTCGGTTGCCACGGGGGAGTCGCTCTCCCGGGGTTTGCGCACATCGGGATCGGTGGAGAAGGCGATGACATAGTCGCCTGAGCCGTTGCTGGCATAGGAGCCAGTGCGAGCCAGTCCCATGATCGCGCGCAGCCCCAGTCGATCGAGGTTACGGGGGTTGAGTGGTGCATCGGTCGCTACCACCAGCATGATGGACCCATCTTCCCGGTCCTCGTCGCCGGTGGGCCGAGCGGATCCGCGGTAGGGAAAGAAGCCCAGCTCCCGGCCAACCGGGGCGCCGTTGATGGTCATATGGCCGCCAAAGTTCGTCTGCACCAGAACACCCACGGTATACCCGCCGAGGGATTCCGGGAGTGCTCGCGAACTGGTGCCGATGCCGCCTTTCCAGCCAAAGGCCTGGGTACCGGTGCCGGCCCCCACGCTGCCTTCAGCCACCGGACCGGTGCGGGCATTGGCCAGGGCCGCATAGACCGTATCCCGTTGCACGGGGTCGGCCCACATATTGTTGACCCGGGCATCATTGGTTTCGCCCACCACGGGATTGAGGGTGTGCTCCCCCATGCCCGGTTGCTCGTACATCCATTCCTTGAGTGCATTGGCGGCGCTCCAGACGCAGAGCGTGCAGGTGAGCAGGATAGGTGTCTCGATCTCACCGAATTCCCGGATCTGGGTTTCGCCGATCAGCTTGCCATAGCCATTGCCTACATGGACCCAGGCCGGAATGGGGTGGGTGTAGAGATTGCCAGGCGCCGGGATGATGGCGGTTACCCCGGTTCGGATGTCATCGCCCCTGATGAGGGTCTCGTGTCCGACCAATACACCGTCTACGTCGGTGATGGCATTGTTCGTGCCGGTGTCGAAGATGCCAACCACTACACCAGCTTCCCGCGCCCGCGGCCTCTCTTCCTGGGCTGTCGCGCTGGTGCAGAGCAGCAGGCTGCTGAGCAGGACGGTAAATGAATGGCGAAGACTCATGGCGGGTTCCTTGTTTGCTTGGACGAAGTGACTCCACCCGGAATCGGGCAGCAGCCGATGCCTACCTTAGCAAGTAGTGGTTTGCTTGTCTCATGTCGACAGCACCATACTTTTACAGGGCAGGGGAATTGTCTTAAGCTGGCGTGGCTCAACCTCATAAACCAAAACAACAGAGGTGTGTCATGTCCCGTTTCCACGCTGCACGTCGCGCAAGCCTTTCCCTGTTCGCTCTGGCACTTGGTCTGCATGCCAGTGCCCAGGAGTTCCAGGCCCATCCCTCCACCCAGGATCCTTCCGTTCTCGTTACCCTGGAGACGCTTGCCAACTGGGAAGAAGAATTATCCAACTGGGGCCGCTGGGGGCCGTCAGACCAGCGCGGTACTCTCAACCTGATAACGCCGGAGAAGACCCGCGCTGCGGCGGCGCTGGTTAGCGAGGGTATTACCGTTACCCTGCAGCATTTCGTGGTCTCTGAGCAGACCATCGACAGCCAGACCTTCGGCCCCTACGACCACTGGATGAGTCGCCTCGATCCAGTCACCGGTGAGCCCAGCTTTGCGCTCGATGAGATTCAGTTTTCATTGCATGATGGCATGCTGTCCCATCTCGATGCCCTGTGTCACTACCGCACCGAAATCGATGGCCGCTATGTGATATTCAATGGTTACGACCAGAACCTGACCGCCACCGGATGCGAAGACCTGGCCATCGACAGGATGGGCACGTCCTATGTAACCCGCGGCGTGCTGGTTGATATTCCCCTCATGCGCGGCGTCGATTACCTGGAACCGAGCACCCCGATCTACGTGTCGGACCTGGAGGCCTGGGAGGAATTCGCCGGCGTGACCATCGGTTCCGGTGATGCCCTGTTTGTCAGAACCGGGCGCTGGGCCAGGCGGGACGCCGAGGGCCCCTGGCGCTATGGCCAGGGTGGGGCGGGGCTGCATGCGTCGGTATTGCCCTGGCTCAGGGAGCGGGATGTGGCGATTCTCATCGGTGATGCCGTCAATGATGTGCAGCCCTCTGGTGTGGAGGGTATCAATCGTCCCATTCACCAGCTTACCCAGGTCAATCTCGGGCTGCCCATTGTGGATAATGGCTATCTCAAGGATGTGGCCGCCGTGGCCCGACGCCTGCGCCGCTGGGAGTTCATGACCTCCATACAGATCAATCCCATAGAAGGAGGGACTGCCAGCCCATTTAATGCCAACGCCACGTTCTAGACCCGGTGCATTGGCCCAGCGCTGGAAAACTCCTGGCGCTGGGCCCCAAATCCCGGATTTTCGCAGTACCCGGGGGTGCCGCAGCTATCGCTTACCCTGACTGCCAAAAACGTGTAGCATACGGCCAGCTTCTGAATTGTGCAGATTAATAATGTCGTATAAAAACTGCTATCCGTACAGAAATGCTGCCAGGCTCGTGCAACGCATACATGCTGGTCTACTGAGCGCCGCATTCGTAACACTTTCCCTCTTCGCCAATCAGGCAGTTGCCCAGAATCCCCTGGAAGTGACCGAGGAGATGATGCGCTCCGTGATGCGGGGTGCCGAATCCTTTTCCCTCAAGGAGGGAAATCCCCCAGTATACCGCGCCTATCGCCGTGACCCATCCAGTTCCGAGCCCCAATTGATGGGCTATCTGTTCGAGACCCCGGACTGGCCACCAGAGGAAATTGGTTATAGCGCGCCGGTAGATGTGTTGGTGGGTATCGACACCCAGGGCACTATTACCGGGATCGAGGTACTGCATTACATAGAGTCCTATAAAAGTATTCGGGGCGACTTCATTAACTCCGAGTATTTCCCCCAGCAGTTCTCCGACAAGAATATCGTCGAAGATTTTCGGGTAGGTCGGGATATCGATGGTATCTCCCGCGCCACCATAACCAGCTGGGCTGTAGCCCGTGGCGTGCGCGATGCGGCGCGCCGGGTGGCCCGGGCTTACCTTCCGGATTCCGAATTTGTCGCCAGCAGCAGCGGTGATGCCGTGGCCCTGCGCGTCTTCGAGGCGCAGAGCTGGGAAGAGATGCTTGACTCCGGTCTGATCAAGGAATGGACGATCACCCAGCCGGATGAGAGTAGCCTGGAAATCACCCTGGCCTTCATGGGCCATGACGGCCTGGGCAGTCTCCTCGTTGGCGAGGAAGACTATTCCCGTGCCGATCGCGATGCCAGTAACCGTTCCCGCGACGGCAGGCTCATGCTGGTGGGTATCGATGGCGATTCCACGCGGCCGTTCCGGCAGGAACGACTGGCGGTGAAGCAGGGTGAGGACGTTTACCCCGTGGAGCGACGCCGATTCGTGTACGCGGGCAGTGCGGACTACGGCAAGATCCAGGGGCGCATGCGCTTCGCCGGTGCCATCGTGCTGATGCCGGAGATCGATCTGGCTGAGCCCTTCACGGTGCTCTACAACACCGGTGGCGAAGTGGGGGAGTTTGGTGGCATTTTTGAAATGCACTACCAGGTGCCTCCCCTGGCTCTGGCCCTTGCCGAGGGCGGCACTATTCCGGCGAACCTGCTGCCCATCGAGGAAGAGGAAGAAGATTACTACGAAGAGGATAGCCTGCTGTCGACCCTGATCTATGATGCGCCGATTGATGAAGTCATCATGATCGTGCTTATCTGCGCCATGGTAATGACCGGCTTTCTGCTGAAGAATGTCTATGTGCGTTGGGCGTCCCTGGCAGTCACCCTGGTCTATCTGGGCTGGATGGATGGCGGATTCGTCTCGGTGTCACACATTACCAATGGCATCAAGCTGGGCCCCTCATTGTTCCTCAATGATTTACCGCTGCTGCTTATCATCGTGTTCACCGTACTGACCACTTTGTTGTGGGGACGAATATTCTGTTCATCATTGTGCCCCTTCGGTGCCCTGCAGGATTTCATTACCCGCTTTGTGCCCAGGAAATGGCAGGTGAAAGTGCCACAGTGGTTGCATGACAAGGCCATCTACCTGAAGTACGGAATCCTGGCTTTCCTGGTCATCATGGCTGTCGCCTATGCAGACCTGAGCCTGTTCCAGTATTTCGAGCCCTTCGGTACCGTATTCTATATTTCCCGTTCCATGTTGCTGTGGGGAATCGCAGCGGCGCTTCTGTTCGGCGCCATCTTCATACCGCGTTTCTACTGCCGCTATGCCTGCCCGCTGGGTGCGGCATTGGGGGTGACCTCTCTGATCACACCCTGGCGCATAAAGCGGGTGCCGCAGTGTGATATCTGCCGTGTGTGCGAACATGCCTGCCCAACCGGTGCGATCCGTGGTCCGAACATCGACTTCAAGGAGTGTGTGCGCTGCGATATCTGTGATTACAAGCTGATCGCTCGCTCTGGAGTATGTAAGCATGACGTGGAAACCGTGAAGGTGAGAGTGAAGGATTGGCAGCCAGCGGCAGCCTCCTGAGCCTCTGACCGGTCTTCCCCATGCCTGCTCTTTGGCATAAGCTGTCTGGCCTGCGCTCCAAATAAAACGACATAAATAGGCGCGTTAATGCCGCATTACAACAGCCGGAGATTGATATGACTCACCGTCGCGACTTTCTGAAATACCTCGCCGCCAGCCCATTGCTGACCAACTACTCGGCCTTCGCGCAGGAAGTAGAGGAGACGCTGGGCCAGCGTCTCACGAACCCGAGAGACGTGATCAATGTATTCGAGATGGAAGCCGTTGCCCGTGAGAACATTCCTCCTGCCCATCTGGGGTATCTCAATACCGGCGTGGATGGCGACATTACCCTGCGCGCCAACCGTGACGGCTTTAGTCGCTTCCAGATAAAGCCTCGCCGCCTGGTGGATGTCAGTGAAACCGATACCCGGGTCAACATCCTCGGTTCCGAGGCCAGCTCGCCGATCTTCATCTGTCCGGTGGGCAGCCAGGGTGCCTACCATGCCGAGGCAGAACTGGGCACGGCGCGCGCTGCGCGAGCAAAAGACCATCACATGGTGTTGTCTACCCAGTCGTCCACGGCAGTCGAAGCTGTGGCCGAGGCGCGGGGCGCGCCCATCTGGCATCAGCTCTATCCAACCACCCGCTGGGAATACACCGTGGCGATGCTGCAGCGGGCCGAAGCGGCTGGCTGTACGACCGTGTGCCTCACCATCGATCTGCCCGGCGGACGCAATACCGAAACACAGTCAATCATGATGCGCGAAGACGATCGCACCTGTAGCGATTGCCACCGTGGCCAATCCAAGCCTATTTTCGAAGGTCTGAACATGCAGGGTGTGGGCTTGAATAACCCGGCCCTCACCTGGGACGTGATCGGCCGCATGAAAGAGGTGACCAATATGAACGTGGTCATCAAGGGTATCGAGGTAGGGGTCGATGCCGCACTGGCAGTGGAAAACGGTGCCGACGCCGTTTGGGTATCCAATCACGGGGGTCGAGCCACGGAAACGGGGCGAGCCAGCATCGAATGCCTGCCAGAGGTTGCCGCTGCCGTGAATGGTCGCGTACCCATCATTATCGATGGCGGATTCCGTCGCGGTACCGACATCTATAAGGCGCTGGCGCTGGGAGCCAGCGCGGTGGGAATTGGCAGACCCTATTGCTGGGGACTGGGTGCGTTCGGACAGGCCGGTGTAGAGCGGGTGCTGGATCTGCTTAACCGGGAGTTGCTGATCACCATGGGCGGCAGCGGTACGCCGACCCTGGAATCTATCACCAGCAACTACATTCATGATGTGGGACACAGGGTTGCCCGGGGCACCCTGGGTCGTGACCTTCTCTAGAAACCACGTCGCGGCGTCAAACCTTGAGCCCCAGATCTCTCGTTGTTGATTCCTTCGACTTTGCCGAGGGGCGCATACTGGCGAAAAAATTCGAGGTGGTGTCGCGTCTCGGTGTGGGCTGGGAAGGCGAGGTCTATCTGGTCAGAGAGTTGCTGACCGGCATAGAGCGGGCGGCCAAGTTCTTCTATCCACAACGCAATAGCGGCAACAAGGCATTCAAGTTCTATGCGCAGAAACTTCACAAGCTGCGTCACTCACCAATCCTGATTCAATACATCAGTCAGGAGACCATCACCTACCGCAACACACCGATTACCTTTCTTGTGTCTGACTATGTGGAAGGGGAGTTGCTCAGTGAATACCTTGGCAGACAGCCGGGTAAACGACTGCCGCCGTTCCAGGCACTGCATCTGTTGCATGCGCTGGCGAGAGGCATGGAGGGTATTCATCACGCCAACGAATATCACGGTGATCTGCATAGCGACAATATAATCATCAGCCGCTTTGGTCTCAGTTATGAGTTAAAGCTGATCGATATGTACTACTGGAATTCGGCGCGCAAGGAAAACATTCGCTACGATGTGGTGAGCATGGTCAAGTTGTTCTATGAAATTCTCGGTGGCCAGAAGCACTACGCGAAACTGCCTGATGAGATTAAGTCCATCATCTGCGGTCAGAAAGACAGCCTGATTCTGAAGAAATTCAAGACCGCGGGTGAGTTGCGGGACTATCTCGAAACCATGCAGTGGCAATGACACTATAAGGATGATGCATTGCATATAAAAATTGAGAACCCGACCCAGTCCGTGGTTTTTTCTGCACGGGACTCAGCCGCTTCCGGAGAGTACTACGATCTGCCCCGGGGTCAGTTGGCCCTGTATCTGCGCAAGCGGCCCGGACGAGAATCAGACAATGAGGATAGCGTCGGTGTTCAGTTGCTGGAGAATGGCGATTGTGTATTCACCGTGGCCGACGGCATGGGTGGTGCCCAGGGTGGTGCCAGGGCATCCGGCATCGTGGTGAAGACGCTGCACGCGAGCTTGTCCAGATCGAAGAAACAGGATGCCGGTTGCCGCGAGGAAATTCTCGATGCCTTCGAGACGGCGAACCGAAAAATTCTGAAACTGGGCATCGGTGCGGGGTCTACCGTGGCGACGGTGGAGCTGAGTGGCAACCAGCTTCGTCCCTTCCACGCGGGAGATTCCCAGATTCTGCTGGTGGGCCAGCGCGGCAAACAGAAACTGCTGACGGTATCACACTCTCCCGTGGGCTATGGTGTCGAGGCGGGCCTGATCGATGCTGTAGACGCTATCGATCATGAAGAGCGTCATCTGATCTCCAATCATGTGGGAAGCGCTGATATGCGTATCGAGATTGGTTCTCCGGTATCCATGGCGAGACGCGATACCCTGCTGATAGCCAGTGATGGGCTTTTCGACAACGTGCATGTGGCGGAGTTAAGACAGCTGATTCGCAAGGGATCGCTGGAGACGGTGTGTGCAGACCTGGTGGCACTGCTGACGAGTCGAATGGCCGGGGAAGACCAGGCGGAGCCCAGCAAGCCCGACGATGCTGGATTTATCCTGTACCGCCGCTCTCTCTGATCAGCGCTAATCAGCCTCTGCTGGCTTCGGTTTACCGGCCAGGCGATGCAGCCTGGTTTCCGCAGGACACTACATGAGCGAGTGTCGAATCAGCTCCGGTGGAATCTTGTCGGCGATCCGCTCGTGCAGCTTGGGAAGCTTGGACCAGTGCAGTCCGCCGTTGTAATGGTGGGCGGTGTGGTAACCGAGGTTGCCAGTGAGCCGGTTATACCAGGGATTAAGGTTGTTGAACGAGGCCTCGAACTGGTTATCGGTATTGCGGCCCGCATGGTGCTCATAGGTTGCCCAGGCCGTCATAAACAGGCCCATGATCATGGGCAAGACGAACAGCAGGATTCCAGCCACTGGGTTGTAGGCAACCAGGCCGGCCACGATCAAGAATGTCAGGGTAGTAAAAAACAGGAACTGCTTCTGTTCCTTTGGAAAATTCTTGCCCACCAGATAGCCACGGTAATACGCGGTGGCCGCTATCACCAGGCTGTATTCCAACTCCCCCATCTGGCTGCCGTCCTTGCGTCGCCAGCGACTCTGGTCCTTGGTCTGGTCGAGGAAGTTCTGGTGATGGCCATACACGTGATGCAGCACCCAGAGGTTGGTGCAGGTGCCGGTATGTAGGGCGTAGAAAAATTCCAGAAGCCGATTGAGTGCGGTATAGCGGAAGGTAGGTGCATGTTGATGATGGTGATTCCAGGCGCAGATCTGCGACTTGGGAATTATCATCAGGTAAAACCAGCCCCCCAAAATATAAGGGTTCTGTACCGTGAAATAAAGCAGAAAATCCAGCGCGCTAAGCGCGAGTATTAAGGCGACCGGCCAACGGTCTTCGGCGTGCTTGAATGCACTCAGGCGTTTACCCACCAGGACAACATCCTTGTAACTGATTCTTCAATCTCCAACCAGCATTGTAGCCAAGGAGTGCGCTCAAGACTATGTCAATTGCGGAGAATCTCCACAAAATACAAAAAGTTGCAAATGCAAAGAGGGCAATGGGGAGTCTTCGCAGAGTGCAGTACGTTACCCATAGGGAAGAGTTGTCACGATACACCAGGCTGCGAAAATCATCACAAGTGCTAATACTTGGCCGCAGTTGATACAAACATGCCTGATGGCATGTTTGTATCAAAATTATCGAGACTTAACTTGCTTAACGGCTTGCCTGTTCCCGGTCGCGGGCGCGGCCTGCATTCAGAATATTCGGAATCGCGTAGTTGCCTTCATGGCATGCGTACTCATACATCACATACTCCGGGTCGCGGGTTAACGGCATGGAGATGGTGAATGGTGCGTTGAGATGTTCCGGGTCGGTCACCCGGGCTTCCCAGAGGATGGTGTCAGCGCTTACCCGGGTGAATCGCTCCACGACATGGAAGTTCTCGGAGATAGGGACACCTTTCAGCCGACCTCCGGCCATGCTATTGGCCAACATGCCTCGATCATTGAAGTTTGTCGTTTCGATAACCAGGGTGTCATCTTCCCAGTGGGCCACCGGATCGCCCATCCACAATTTGATGCGCTCATCGATATGCCCGGACTTGTCGAGATGGATGGTTCGCACATCGTGGATCATTTCGTAGACGATGGTAAACGTGCTGTCTGTCTGCACAAATCGATAGGCATTGTTGTAGCCGGCGGGCAGCATGGAACCGGGGACGCCCCGTGTGATGCAGCGGTCCCAGACGGTATGGTAGATGTAGTCGTTTTCCACGTTGGCAAAGTAGAAGTCCCGGGTCGCCAGGGCAGATTCCTTGATAGGGGCGCGTCCAGTGGGTGGATCAACAATCATGGAGGTCTGTCCGGTGGAGAGCACCGTATCGCCGGAGTCCAGCCAGATCTGGTTGTAACCGCCGACGCTGCCGCCGGCCTCGACCACGATGTTGTTGTCCCGTCGTTCGCGACCCTCGGCGATATTGCGCTCCATGGTTGCAATCTCGTCTTCACTGAGGAATTCCCGTCCGGCCAGGGATGTCGGGCGCTCAATGGGGGTTATGGTGTCGTTGGTCCAGACGCCGGAGAAATCCGGCTGACCGTTGGCGAGGCGGGGAGCCATATAGTCCTGGGCAAGGCTGAGGCCGGGAATGATGAGTAGCATGAGGCCTGCCAGTGCGCGCCTGCTTGATCGTTTGTGCATCACAAACTCCTTCAAATAGGTGGTTTCGAGTACGGTAGACAACACTCGATCTGTTTAAAATTCCGGATAGAAAGGCTGTTAAAACAAAATTTCAGTTAAAGCAAAAAGGGGTCAGAACGCACTCATTCTGACCCCTTGATGATCCTGTACTCCGGCTGTGCCTTATTCGCTGCTGTCTTCGGTAAGCCAGGAGAAATCGTCTTCACTCTGGTCGAGAATCTCAGAGCGTTCGCGGCGCTGCTGTTCTTCCCGCTTCGCCTGCTCCAGCACGTCCGCTGGCAGGTCGCGTCCCACCACGATACCGCGAGGGGTTGTGGGCGCGTAGTAGATGCGGGCATTCGCCATCTCATCGGTAGTGGCAGGGCCGTAAACCACATCGGCAGTCGGGTCTGGATTCCAGCGATTGCCTTCGGAATTATCGAACCACCAGCTCATGTGCATGGTAGAGCCTGCGGGAATGTACTTGGGTTCCTCGTATTCATAGAGGAATTGCCAGTTGAAGTCATACTTGGGTACCCACAGGAGTACCTCACGCTCGCCATCGGGATATTCCAACTCATAGCGCATGGCTTTGCCGCGGTAATGCATGTGCGGACCCATGGAGAGCAGGTAGATATCCTCTTCCACTTCGAAGGTATTGTTGACTTCATAGTTGGGATGGCCGGCGGGGATGGTCCAGCCGCTATGGGGCAGCAGGTTTGTCTCCACCACGTAGTCGATGACGTCGCCATCTTCGTAGAACTTGAAGCCGGCCCGGGTGTTATCAACGACCCCGGTGCCTTCGCCGGTGTCCTTGTGGTAGTGCATGTTCACCGTGATGAACGGGTCATCCGGCAGCAGCACACCCCAGCCTTCCGGGTACTCGAACGGGCCGCGGCCCGGTACCCCAACCCCCATATGGCTGGAAACGATGTGGTGCACCCAGGGACCTCCCGGATCCAGCTCGGCCTTGGAAATCCACTTGGGATTCTCGTGGGCGCCTTCGGGCACGGGCATGTGGACGGTGGGTTGCCAGTCTTCAACATCGGGGCCGACGTAGACGGGCTTTTCGAAGCCAACCACGAGGTCGGGTTCGCCGATCCACCAGCCTGATTCAGGCATGGCGGTACCCACGCTGGAGGTATTGCTGGCACTGCGGGCTGAATTGGGGTCGCCCTCGAGGGCGCCGCCATCGACCCAGGCGATTAACAGTTCCTTGTCCTTCTTGTCGATGTAGCGTTCGCCTTTGAATTCACCCCGATGGCGTTCATGGGCACCCCAGGGTGGCATGTAGCCGGTGACCAGGGCGTTCTTGATCAGGGGGGCCCAGATCTTGGCCTGCTCGTAATCCATCAGCGACATGGGGGCAGAGATACCGCCCACGTCCGGCGGGCTGTCCTGGTGGCAGGCCGCGCAGTTATTCATAAAAACCGGCAGGGCATCTTCGTAAAAAGTGGGGGCATCCTGGGCGCTGGCTGACTGGCTGAGAGCAGCCGCAACACCAGCAATCATGAGGCCTGGGAGCGTGGAAACGGGGAATTTCATGGCGATTCCTTGTTCTTATTGGAGGTTCCCGAAAAGCCTAATCCCAAGCTACCGGTTTGTCTAGCATTTCCAGACGATCTGAGGCCCCTGCGGGACCGGGGAGCCCGGGGATTTTTTGTTGTATTTTCAGTAACTTGCCTGGAGCCGGGGCGGGCCAGGGGTTGGATCGTATTTTCCGATCAAGACTATCGAAATTACTCGTTTTACCGATACATCTGCGCTCGCTACCATACGCTCCGTTAGTTACTTAATTATTGTTTTTTTGGGGTGAGCAAATGAGTGTTACACGAGTTCCAAACGTGGTCTTCAAGACCCGAGTTCGAGACGAGTCAGTCGGCGGCGAGAATCCATTCCGTTGGCAGGATGTGTCCAGCGATGAAATCTTTGGCGGCCGCAAGGTAGTCGTCTTCGCTCTGCCGGGTGCTTTCACGCCAACCTGCAGCAGCACCCATCTGCCAGGCTACGAGGCGAAGTACCAGGAGTTCCGGGATCAGGGTATCGACGAGGTGTATTGCCTCAGCGTCAACGATGCCTTCTCCATGTACCAGTGGGGCAAGCAGTTGGGTGTGAAGAACGTGCAGCTGCTGCCTGATGGCAACTGCCACTTCACCAGGGGCATGGACATGCTGGTGAAGAAGGAAAATCTTGGCTTCGGCGATCGCTCCTGGCGTTACTCCATGCTGGTCGAGGATGGCGAAGTGAAGAAGATCTTCTCGGAGGCAGGTAAGGAAGATAATTGTGCCACCGACCCCTTTGAATGCAGCGATGCCGACACCATGTTGGAATACATCAAGTCTCTCGATGCACTCGCGGCCTAATTCTCATTAGTCACCGAGAGTGCTTTGTCCAGAACGGCGGCAGTAGTTCACTACTGAACCTATCCCCCTTTGCCGCCGTTCTTTTTTTATTTCCTTCTCTGTCATTTCTGGCACCTGGCAGCAGCGAGTTGTCTACGCTGACCAGGGATCATCCATGCGCGTGAAGAAATCCCGGTGACCATTGATGATGCGGCGCCGGGTTGTTTCATCCGGTGTGGTGTCATAGATGTCGCGGTCGAACGACCCGCCCAGCAGCACACCGTCACTGCGGGGGAACATGTAGTGACCATTGTTGCCGAGGATGATGTAGTCCACTTCGGGTTGCGGCAGCAGGAAGCTCAGTTGCCCCTTGATAGCCAGCATGTTCTGGTCGTTGAACAGATCCTTCGCCCCCAGACCGGTGCTGTTGATGATTACCGGCTCCTGCAGGTTCATTAATTCGCTCTGGCTATGAAATTCCCTCACAACGATCCTGCCACCGGCGGTGTGGAAGTCTTCCATCAGTGCCGGCAGGAAAATCGCCGGCTCAATCAGCATGGTGTCATAGTGATAGACATGATCCGCATCGAACGGATGCTGGTCACGCGTCATGTTGATGCGTTGTGGATACAGGTAAGGATACTGTTCCGGCAGGGTGTCACCGTTCAGGGCTTCGGGCAGGATATGGTAGTTGCTTATCCAGCGCACACCGTAGCGCGGCCCCACCAGGTTCTGGAAATAGCGATAGGAGTGCTGCATGGCCAGTTCATACTGGCTCAGGAACGCGGCACTCACCTCCGGCCGGTCGAAGACAGAAGTCGCTGACCACTGTCCGCCCGCGACGTTGGAGGTGGTATGGGGTGGTAGGTCTTTGGCATAGATCGTCACCTGCCAGCCCTGATCCTGCATGAGACGAGCCGCCGTAAGACCCAGTGCGCCACAGCCCAATACGGCACACTGTTTGTACGCTGTCTTGCTGGCCAGTTCCATGGCGAGATGGGAAGAGCCCCAACTCAGGGTAATGCCGCCGCCACCGTGCCCGTAGTTGTGTACGATGACCTTATCGTTACGTCGTTCGGCGCTCACATTGAAGCCACTCCGCCGAAACGGCCGCAGACCTGCTATGGTGCGAATGACCCGCTCTTCGCTCACGTTCACCCGGCGCATAGGCAGGCCCGAGGGGGTGTAGTTGCGCCGGTTCGCCGGGCCCGAACCGGGGGTAACGGCACAGGCGGATACGGCGGCAGTGAGGGGGGCCAGGGAAGCTGCCTGAAGTATTGTTCGTCTACTGATCATGGAGAGTCTGCCAGGAGAAATTTTTGCCTAGCATAACCCGCCAGCAGTGCACATCCAACTGACCGGTCCCCATTGCGCCTGGCGCCATCCGCTTGCGCACAGTTACGCAAACCCAGCATCTGAACAGGGGCAAGCATTGCCTGGATCAATGCAGTACTATTGTCCGGAAGGTTGCAGACGACCGCATGGTCTCACTAGAGGCGATCGGGTATTGGCAAGCCATGTGTAATTTCCCTACTTGGAACAACAGGAACAGTCACTCCAGGAGACGCAAATGCGCTTATTCAAGCAGTATTGGTTCGCAGCCGCTTTTTTGCTGTGTACTTCACCAGGATATGCCCAGCAGGCAAGCTCACAGGCTGTCGAATGGGATCTCACGGAAATCTATCCCGATATCGCGGCCTGGGAAGTTGCGCTGGCCGATGTGAATGAGCGCATCGCCAGGCTTACGGCCTACCAGGGAACCCTGGGCAATAGTGCGGCCGCCATGCTGGAGGCCCTGAGTGCCTATTCCGATACCAACAAGGAAGCGGCGCGCGTCTATGTCTATACCAGTCTGGGGCGGGATGCCGACCAGCGGGAACCGGAGGCCCAGTCCCGGTTTGGGCTTTCCCGCCAGATGTTTACCACGCTCGGTGAGGCGACGTCCTGGATCAGTCCGGAACTGCTCAGCGTCGGTGCGGAACGCATCGAACAGTTCCTGGCCCAGGAGCCCGGGCTGGCGGATTTCGAATTCCTCATCCGTGATGCCCTGCGGCAGGCTCCCCATACCCTCAATGAAGAGGTAGAGAGCATTCTGGCCCAGGCCGGCATGGCGCTTTCCTCACCGCAGCAGATCTATGAGAACTATGCCAACGCAGATATTCCCTGGCCCACGGTTACCCTGAGCGAGGGGAATGAAGTCACCCTGAGCCAGGCCGGTTACGGCTTGTGGCGGGCGGCGCCCAACCGGGAAGATCGCAAGCAGGTCTTCGATACATTCTGGGCGACCTGGAACCAGTATGCCGATGGCATGGGCGCCACCCTGGCCGCGGAAGTCCAGTCCAACCTGTTCACCGCCCGGGTGCGCAACCATGACAGCGTGCTCTCTCACAACCTGTTCGACGATGGTCTGCCGCCGGAAGCCTACACACAACTGGTAACCCAGGTTAATGATGCGCTTCCCGCATTCCACCGGTACCTGGAATTACGCGGCCGTATGCTGGGTATCGAAGACCTGCGTTACTACGACATCTATCCGCCGCTGGTGGAGCTGGATACCGGGGGTTTCGATATCGATCGTTCCACGGAGATCACCTTCGAGGCATTGCAGCCTTTTGGCGAGACCTATCTCGATCTGCTGGAGTACGGCCTGTCCCAGCAATGGATGCACAGTCATCCACAACCGGGCAAGCGTTCCGGAGCCTACATGAACGGATCCATCTACGATGTGCATCCCTATGTGTTGCTGAATCATAACGATGACTATGAATCGCTCTCTACCTTTGCCCACGAATGGGGACATGCGGTGCATTCGCTGCTGGCCAATGCCAATCAGCCTTATGAGACGGCAGGCTACTCCACGTTTATCGCGGAAATGGCCTCCACCATCAACGAGATCCTGTTGCAGGAGTACATGATCGCCAATGCCAGGACCGATGAAGAACGCCTGTATTATCTGGGGGGTGCACTGGAGCAGATCCGCGGCACTTTCTTCCGCCAGACCATGTTCGCCGAATTTGAGCTGGCCATACACCAGGCCGCCGAAGCAGGACAGCCCCTGACGGGGCCGCGTTTCACCGAGATCTATGGTGACCTGCTGAAGCGCTACCATGGTCATGACGAAGGCGTGCTCACCATCGATGACGCCTATACCGTGGAATGGGCCTACATCCCTCACTTCTACTATGACTTCTATGTGTTCCAGTACGCCACTTCCATAAGCGGTGCGGCCTGGTTCGCCGAGCAGTTCCTGGCGGGAGACGAGGATGTGCGGGATGCCTTCATTCGTGTGCTGAGTGCAGGCGGCTCGGACTACCCGCATGAGATTTTGCTGAATGAGGCCGGGCTGGATATGACGACAGCCGAAGCCTATGAGCCTGTGCGACGTCGCATGATCGATCTCATGGACCGGATCGAAGCCTTGCTCTAGGGCACTGTTACCCGGAAACAAATGCCCGGAAACAAGAAAGGGCCGAGAGACCAGCTAATCTCTCCGCCCTTTTACGTTTTGGCTGTTGTCGCTAGTTGGTCTTGGGGTGAGCCAGCAGCCACTCAACGATCTGTGCGGCGAACGTGTCCGAGATCGTTGGCACATGAGTGCCGGAGGCGATGGTCCATAACTCGGAGGAACCGCCACGCTTGCAGCCGATCTCGAATTTCAGGACGCCGGATTCATAACCGGGGAGGCTGGCTTCGAGATCGCGAATTTCACGGCCCACGCCGTTTTGGGCGCAGCCGTTATAGCCTGCCCAACGACGCACAGAGGCGAGGGCGCCGGGATAGTGGTTTTCCCGGATATCCCCGCCCTGAAACTGGATCGTCTCATCGATCGTGCCGTGAATCTGCAGGATGTGTACGGGGTTCGGCGGCGGATCTCGCTGTTCCATATGGTTGGCGCCGGCCAGGCTGGCTATCGCCGCGATGGTATCGGAATGGTCATAAGCCATGCGGAACGACATGAAGCCACCGTTGGAGTGGCCAATCAGGTAGACGCGGTCTTCGTCCACGTTGTAGCGCTGTTTCATCTGGTCGATGATGGAACGGATGTAGGCGCTGTCATCGACTTCGCTGCCGTAGAAGTTGCAACAAGCCGTCGAGGCGTTCCAGAAGCGGCTCTGGTTGCCACCGGATTCACGCGTGCCATCGGGTGCCACGAACAGGAAACCGTAGTCGTCGGCCAGCGGGCTCACCCGGAAGTAGCTGTCCTGCCCCTGGCCACTGGAGGTGTAACCGTGCAGCAGGACGATGAGTGGCATGGCGGTTGCGCCATCGTAGGAATCGGGAATGGTGACGGGGACGTCGCCACGGCCGAAGTCCAGGGTGGTCTGGGCAAGACCTGCACTGGTCCAGAACAGGGAGAAAAGAAATAACGGAATCAATTTAGCTTTCATGTAGGGGCTCTCTAACTAGGGTCTCTCTAACAGGGTTTACGGGTGTTACTGTTGGCACTTGTGTGATCAGGGCTTCAGAATGACTTTGCCGGTAGTCTTGCGGGCTTCGAGTGCGCGGTGTGCATCCTGAGCCTCGGACAAGGCGTAGAAATGCTTGAGGCGCAAGTTCAGCTTGCCTTCTTCGATCCACCTGAAGACATCGCCGCTGCGCCATTCCAGATCCTCGCGGGTAGCCAGGTAGTCGAACAGGGTTGGGCGAGTCAGGAACAGGGATCCTTTCGGGCCCAGCGTGGCCGGATTGAATTCGGTAACCGGGCCACTGGCATTGCCGTACAGCACCATGTAGCCGAAGCGCGACAGGCAGTCGATGCTCTTCTCAAATGTACTCTTGCCCACGGAATCGTAGGCCACGTTAACCCCCGCGCCGTCGGTTATTCGCTTCACTTCCGCTTCGAAGTCCTGCTCAGTATAGAGAATCACTTCGTCGGCGCCCGCTTCCCTGGCCAACTCGGCCTTCTCTTCAGTGGAGACGGTGCCAATCACAAATCCACCCATGTCCTTGATCATCTGGATCAGTATCAGGCCGACACCGCCGGCAGCCGCGTGGACGAGACAGCGGTCGCCCGCTTTGACCTTGTAGGTAGATTGACAGAGGTAGTGTGCGGTGCAGCCCTGCAACATGGCCGCGGCACCTTCGTCGAAAGATACCCCGTCGGGAATGGAAACCAGTTTGTCCTCTGGCACCGCCGCGTATTCCGCATAGGCTCCCGCCACATTGGTATACGCCACGTGGTCACCCACCTTGAAACGGGAAACTGAATCGCCAGTCTCAGTGACAATGCCGGCGCCTTCCAGGCCGAGGGTGGCGGGCAGGGGAATCTGGTAGAGTCCGGTTCGCTGGTAGGTGTCGATGTAGTTGATACCGGCTGACTCTATCTTGACCAGTACCTCGTTCTCCGAGGGAGTTGGAATGTCTACTTCCTCATAGGACAGAACTTCCGGGCCACCAAATTCCTTTACTCTCACTGCTTTCATGGCGAATTCCTTGCTGCGGTCTAAAAAAAGCTCTTTATCGCAGAAATGGGGCGTGGGAACAACCGCCGGGACGGCATGCAGGCTGGACCTGCCCCGATGGCGGGTTTATGCTGTGCCGGTACAGCAGTTCCCTGCATAATCCGGCCAGCACGTACTAATGAACAAGATCGGAACAAGATCGGGAGGGAAGTCCATGGTCAGCAAGCAACTCCTTAAAAGCCTGCTAGTGCTTTCTGCTTTTCTCAGCCCCGTGCTCCTGGCCCAGGATGCCCGCCTCGAACTCAATGCGCGCATGATCGCAGTCACCGAGAATTTCCTGAATAGCCTGACCCGTGAACAGCACAATCAGGCCGTGTTCGATTTCGACGATGAGGAACGCTTCAATTGGCATTTTATTCCCCGCGAACGAAATGGTGCGGCGTTTCGGGACATGACCGAGGAACAGCTGCAGGCGGCCCATGCCTTGCTGCAGACTTTCTTCAGCGAATCGGGCTACGCGCAGGCCGAGGCCGTGCGCAATCTGGAGAACGTGCTGAAAGAAATCGAAGTCGATGGCAGGTTCGAGCGAGATCCCGATAACTACTATCTTACCGTGTTTGGCGAGCCGGCCATGGATAACAACTGGGCGCTGCGCTATGAAGGGCACCACCTGGCCTTCAACTGGACTTTCGTGCGCGGCCTGGGTATCGCCAGTTCTCCCCAGTTCTTCGGCAGTAATCCGGCGCAGGTGCTCAGTGGTTCCGAGGCAGGTCTGCGTGTACTTGCCGCAGAAGAAGATATTGCCCGCCGGCTTGTCGAATCCCTGACCGAGCAGCAGGCAGGCCAGGCGATTCTCGATACAGAAGCGCCACGTGACATTATTACGGGTGCCAATGTCGATATCAGTCGCTTCGATGTGTCAGGTATCGCTGCTGGCGACCTGAATGCAAGCCAGCAGGGCTTGCTCATTGATCTCATTGCCGAGGTAGCCTCGGTACAGGCTTCAGCCCTGTACGGCGAGAGGATGAATCGATTGCGTCAGGAAGGCACCGCCGACCTGCGCTTCACCTGGATAGGCTCTACCGAACACGGTGCACCACACTACTACAGGATACAGGGCGCAAATTTTGTCATCGAATACGACAATGTGCAGAATGATGCCAACCACATACACCTGGTGTGGCGCGATTACGAGGGCGATTTCGGGCGCGATCTCTTGCAACTGCACTACGAGGGTGTTGCTGCAGTGAACGGCCCCGGACACAAGCACTGATGAAACGTTCATCCTTTAGCAGGCAACTGATTGCGGCACTGCTGTTCACGAGTGGCTGTGCGCTTGCCGTGGCCCAGAGTGCCAGCAGTCCGAATCCCCGGATTCCCCAGCGCCCCATCGCTGTCTCCAGTTTTGCCATCCCGGATTTGCGGCTGGTTCCCGTCGCCACCAACCTGGCCAGTCCTTTTGACTTTGCCTTCCGTGACAACGGCGACATCCTGATTACCGAGCGTTACAGCGGCAAGTTGCGTGTGGTGAGGGATGGACAACTGCTGGCGCGCGATATCCCCGGTGTGCCACCCGTCTACGCCGAGGTATTCAGGGCCGGATTAATGTCGGTGGCACTGCATCCGGAGGATGACAGCCTGGTCTACTTGACCTACACCAAGCCCCTGCAGGTAAACGGTGAGCCCGAACAGACTGTGGCCCTGGTGCGGGCGCGGCTGCGGGAAGACCGCCTGGAAGAGCTGCAGGAAATCTTTGTCGCGCAGGGGCTGGACCGGGGCATTGCCGCCGCCAAGCTGCTCTTCGCCGACGATGGGACGCTGTTTATGAGTGTCGGTGGTGCTTACGTCTATGCGGGTTATGGTGATTATGCCCAGGACCCGGCGGTGCACTATGGCAAGCTGTTGCGTCTCAACGACGACGGTTCCCCGGCTGCTGGCAATCCGTTCATTGAATCCGGCGATTACCTGCCAGAGGTTTATTCGCTGGGTCATCGCAACCAGATCGGTCTCGATTTCCATCCCGTGACCGGCGCGTTGTGGGCGGCGGAAAACGGACCCCAGGGCGGTGATGAGGTCAACATCATCGATGCCGGTGCCAACTATGGCTGGCCGCTGGTTTCCTACAGCAGACAGTACCGTGGCGACTGGGTGAGCGACACGCAGCAGCAAGCCGAGTTTCGCAGCCCGGAAATTATCTGGTGGCCTTCCATTGCGCCCTCGGGCATGGCGTTCTACGACGGTGAGGCCTTTCCCCAGTGGCAAGGCAATCTCTTCGTGGGATCGATGATGGAGGGCAGGGTGCCCGGCACGGGGCATCTGCAGCGTATTGAATTTAACAGCCGTGGCCAGGAAGTGCGCAGGGAGAGCCTGCTGCGGGAACTGGCCGCCCGCATCAGTGCGGTCAAGCAGGGTCCGGATGGTTATCTCTACCTGCTCGTCGACGAAGAACAGGGTGCTTTGTTGCGCCTCGAGCCTGCACAGTAAACGGCGCGGCTCTATCCAGATTTTGCAGGGCTTTCCTGCCTGACAATCAAGCCCATAACAGGAGAATACCAATGAAAAAACTGAGCGTGGGACTCGGGATGATACTGTCACTCCTGACGGGGTCTCTCTACGCGGCAAGCGTGGAACAGGTCGATACGGAAGCGGGTGTCTATCGTGGTGTTGCTTCTGACTACGTGGATGGCGTGACCGTTTTTCAGGGCATCGCCTTCGCCGCCGCTCCGGTGGGCGACCTGCGCTGGAAGCCACCCGCCGACCCCTTGCCATTCGCCGGGGTGCGCGTGGCCGACCGGGCCGGAGCCGCCTGCTGGCAAGCCGAGAATGGCATGAACAGCCTGTATTCGCGGGGCAACCTGAATCGTTCCGAGGATTGCCTGTATCTCAATGTCTACACGGCCGCCGAATCTGACAGTGAGCGCCTTCCGGTCATGGTGTGGTTCCATGGCGGCGGCAATACCGCAGGCCATGCGGCCGCGCAGATATTCGATGGTTCGCAGCTCGCGGAGCGAGGCGCGGTAGTGGTCACTGCAAACTATCGGCTCGGCGCATTCGGTTTCCTGGCCCATCCCGGCCTGACCGCCGAATCGGAACAGCAGGCATCCGGTAACTATGGATTGATGGACCAGGTGGATGCGCTGCAGTGGATTCAGAACAATATCACCCGTTTCGGCGGCGACCCCGATCGGGTCACCATATTCGGTCAGTCCGCGGGAGGTGAAGATGTCTGCCTGTTGATGGCCTCGCCGCTCACCGAAGGTTTGATCGACAGGGTCATTGGCCAATCGCCCTCCGGCGGTTGCATGAACCTCACCCGTGAGTTGGAAGGGGGCGAAGACTCCGCCCATGCCCGGGGCGAACGATTCATGGCGGGGCTGGGCATAACCGGACGCGGCGAGTCTGCGGTGGCTGCCATGCGTGACCTGCCGCCACAGGATATCGTGGCGCAGGGCAGCCCCAGTGGTCCGGTTGTAGATGGCTGGGTTCTGCCGGATACCCCGGCGCGGCTGTTTGCCGCGGCCACCCATAATCGTATTCCTGCCATGATGGGTGGGCTGGCGGATGAATATTTCGGGCTGCAGCATACCGCGGCGGAGATTAGCGAAGCGCAACTGGACAGCTACCTGCAGCGCAGCTTCGGTGCCAATGCGGCACGGGTAAAGTCTGCCTATGCCGAACTGGTACAGGATTCGCCGCTGTCAGCACAGAAGACTATCGCGGGTGACAACGGTTTTATTCGCACGGCGCGTGACTGGGGCAAGGCGCTGCGTGAGCGCGGTGATCCAGCCTATGTGTATTATTTCAGCCGCAACCCGCCTGCCTTTCGCCTGTATGTGCCCGATCAGCCTGACCTGAACAACGACGGGGGACAACGCAGCTTCGGTGCCTACCATTCCGGTGAATTGGCTTATGTGTTTGATAACCTGGATGTGGTGGGCATTGGCTGGGATGACGCCGATCGCGCGCTCTCGGACACTGTTGCCGACTACTGGTTCAATTTCGCTGCCACTGGAAATCCCAATGGGGCGGGTCTGCTGGATTGGCCGGTGTATGATCCGGCAACGGATGCCGTACAGATTCTGGATGCGGAGGTGGGTAATGCTGTGCATCCTCGCCATGACTTCATGAACATGATGGATGCGGTGTCCGCGCCTTAATCTTGCTGGAGACGGGTTCTCAGCCGGCGAATGCGGGTCAGAATAGTCTGGGAATCAGTACTGGCGTGGATTGCAGATAGGCCTGATAGGCAGCATCGTCTTTCCAGCGTTTCAGGCCGCTCTCCTCGAGCAACTTCACGCCGCTGATCTTCATGAGCAACAGGATGACGAAGAGCGGGGAGATCAGGGTCACATACTGCCAACCACTCAGTACCGGAAGGGCCATCAGGGTAATGCCCAGCCACAGCACGATCTCGCCAAAATAGTTCGGATGCCGCGACTTGGACCATAAACCAGTAGTGATGAACTTGTCGGCGTTGGCCCGGTCGCTGCGAAACCGTGTTTTCTGGTTATCGGCCACCACTTCGATGGCGAACCCGCCGAGCCAGATTGCTGCTCCCAGGTAGCCCAATACGCCCATGTCCTTCTGCTCTGCGGATGTTATCGCCGCCAGGCCCGCCGCCATGGTGATAAATACCCAGGCACCGCCCAAGGTCCAGGTAAAGGCGAAGCGGAAGAATTTCGTCTTGATCTCATCGAAGCGCCGGTCCTTGCCTGCCTTCTTTACTCGCATGAAGAGGAAACTTCCCAGTCGTGCCGCCCAGATGGCAATCATCAGGCAGATCAGCTGTCCACGCAGGTCCATCTCCGGGTAGGCCAGCACGGCCAGGGCCACGGTGGCGATATAGGAGATACTGCCGGTGAGGTCGAAGAAATGTTCCGTCTGGAACAGGTAAGAGGGCACGAAGACCAGCCAGTGCAACAGGAAGCCTACCGTCGCACAGCCCAGAAACAGGGGGGTGCCGCCTATCATGACGCTGCCCTGGCTGCCGGCGACGGCAATTCCAGCGCTGATTAGCAGAATGACGGCGATTCCGATGAGGGGTTTCAGGGCGGCCAAGTGTGCTCCAGTGGCTTGAATCAGTGGTAGTCGTTGATACGCCATACTACCGGGAACTGGATCACCGGTGGAATAGGGGTGTCCAACTGATTGCGGGGGGGGCGGTGGTCTGGCCCCGGGCTTTTCAGTATGCTTGAGTTCGCGCCCCCGCCTGGCCCCGAGCGTCCGACCAAGCATGACAGAAAGCCTGAAAAAACCCTTGCCCCTGCGCCTTATCGATCACCTGTTGGCGCGCAGGAAATTCCCCGCGATTTTTGTCGGCGGTTGTTTCGCCATCCCCATGCTCCTGCTGTCTATTTTCAGCGGCGCATTCTACCCGGATGATGTCGAGCCCTGGTCGACCAATCCGCTGGAAATGAGCGGGCTGTTCCTGATGATGGCCATCCTGCCGGCCTATCTGCTCATGTGCCTGGTGGCATCCCGGCGTCTCAGTGTCTGCAACCAGCGTTACATCGCCGGACACATCGCGAGGCCGGAGATAATGCAGGCAGAGCTGTCCCGCTGGTATCCCTGGTGGGTGCTGGCCATCCCTTTTGGCATCATAAATATCTATTTCAATGTAGGCAATGGCCTGAACATCAACCCGGGCTCGCCCGCATTTGCGGTGACTTTCAACATCATCGTCGGGCAATGGTTGTTGTGGACCGCGGTAGGGCTGGTGTTGTTCTTTGCCTTGCTCGAGGCACATTTCCTGCACAGGATGGGCGGACTGGTGGCCATAAACCTTTACGATCTCAATGCCCTGAACGGCTTTGGCCAGAATGCATTGAATAATTTCCTGATGATCGCCGGTGCGCTGGCCTTGACGACCTTGCAGGCAATCGATCAACGATTCGAGTGGATTAACTATCGCAATGGATTGATCGTGGGAATTCCGGCGGTGCTGATTCTGGTACCGCTGCCTATCTGGACGCTGCACCGGCGCATCAAAGCGGAGAAGAATACCTTGCTCGAGCAGATCAATCTGGCCATTCGCGGTGCATCCACATCACTGGAAGCGGCGGACCTGGAAAGAATGAACGCTCTCCTGCTCAGGCGAGAGCAGATTCACAAGCTGCGCAACTGGCCCATGGACCTCACCATGTTCAGTCGCTTCTTTGTGTATGCGTTCATCGTGCCACTGGCCTGGGCCGGTGCGGCATTGATGGAAGTCTTGCTGGATCGCATACTGGGGCTGTAGGGGCTGTAGGGGCTGCAGTGCTACTGGCGCTGGCAGTGAAATTGCACGGTCTCTCTTCCGCTACTGATATTTTCCACCACGGCGCCGAAGCTGGTTGCCCCCGAGTTAGCCATCCGCATTCGCCGGTCTTCCATATAGCGCTGAAACTGCCGCTGTGACTGCGCATCCAGCGCACTCTCGATATCGGCAATCACCACCAGGTAATAGCGGGCGATGAAATCCAGGGTGAACTGGCGCCGGCGTTTATAGGCGTCCAGGGCTTCCGCTATTCGCGCATCTCCGCTTGCCGTCGAGGCATTCCATGCCAGGCACATGGCGCGTAGATTGGCAGACTCGTTGTTGTTGATGAAGCTGCGGGCATTGGAGAGATAGATAGTGGTGTTCTGCAATTCTTCCTCATTCATGGACAGGATTTCTGCGGTCCGCTCCGGTGAGTGGACTATCTCCTGCATGAGGCGATTCAGTACCGCCCGGTTCAGCTCTTCCGGGGCGAGCGTGGGGGCGAGGACCCTCGGTTCACGAGGTCTTAGGCCAGGTTCCAGTGAGGGATCGATGAGTTCAAGCTCGGGCTGGGCAGCGAGTGTGCCGGCCATGACGAGTCCCAGTATCAAGAAGAGATGACGCACGTTTGCCAGGTATCCTCAGGGGGCTCAGCCAAGAGGGCTGAGCCCTGTGGGTCTATTTGCGCTGACCTATCTGCGCTGAATAGTGCCGGGTTCGAGTTGCGGATAGTCGATGCCCAGTTGATCCAGGTAGGTCTCGAAGCGACTGGGGTCGTAATACAGGGCCTCCAGTTGCGGGCGGAATTCTTCCATGATGTCGGCGTTCTTCTCGATCGCCGGTGGATCGTCGGGGCCGATGAAGGGTACGTATTGCTCATCGGCCGTTTGCACATCGTCGAAATAGGCCTGGGCCTCCTCCACCAGAGTCTCACTCTGGATCAGGTCCAGCATGGTGGTGGCAATGACCTTGGCACCGGCGACCGCGCCCTTGTGGGCAATCGGCGTCGCCATGGCCATGGCGCTGGACCAGTGGTGGCCCTGGAGTCCGCGCACATTGGAAGGGTATCGCAAGGTGACAGTTGGCACATTCCAGCTGACATCGCCGATATCGTCGGAACCTCCGGATATGGGTTCCTGCAGGTCAACACCCAGTTCAGACAGTTCTGTTGCCAGACCATCAGGTTCGTCAGCCCCCATCAGTTCCTGCAAGGCCATGGCAAACTGCTGATCGTCCTCGGACCAGCTTGGCAGACCTACCTGCTGGATGTTGGCATACATGGCCTCGGCGATGGGCTTGTTGAAGTGTCGTGGATAGGCGGCACCTACGACCCGTTGTGACATCTGGGTATCGGTCATCAGGGAGGCGCCGCACGCGATGTTCTGCAGGGTTTCGTAATTTTCCCGGATGCCGTCGGCGGTGACCTCCCGGATGAAGTACCAGACACTGGCGTAGGAGGGCACTACATTGGGCTGGTCGCCGCCATTACTGATGACATAGTGGGAGCGTTGCAAGGGATGCAGGTGCTCGCGGCGATAGTTCCAGGCAATATTGGTCAGTTCCACCGCGTCCAGGGCGCTGCGTCCCTGCCAGGGATCGCCGGCACCGTGTGCCGCGACGCCGTCAAACATGAATTCCACAGAAACCAGGCCGGTGCCCCGGGCTCGACCCCAGCTCACACTGAGATTATTGGAGACGTGGGTGAATAACACCGCATCCACCCCTTCGAACATGCCGTCGCGGGCATACCAGGCCTTGGTGCCCAGTAACTCCTCGGCAATGCCGGGCCAGATCACGATGGTGCCGGGCAGATTCTCGCGCTCCATGATGTCCTTGACCGCCAGTGCCGCGACGATGTTTACGGCCTGCCCTGAGTTATGGCCCTCGCCATGTCCCGGTGCACCCTCGATCATGGGTTCACGGTAGGCCACGCCCGGCATCTGCGATGCGCGGGGTATGCCGTCCACGTCGGAACCCAGCGCGATCACCGGTTCGCCGCTGCCCCAGGTAGCCCACCAGGCAGAGGGAATGCCAGCCACGCCCAGTTCAACTTCGAAGTCGTTGGCTTCGAGTATTTCTGCCAGATAGCGTTGCGTCTCAAATTCCTGGAAACCCAGTTCGGAAAATGAGAACAAACTGTCCACGATCTCCTGCACCAACTTGCCCTGCGCGTCCACGGCATCCACCGCTTCTGCCTTGTAGCCGGAGAAGCCTTGTCCCAATGCACTGGCAGGCAGCACCAATGCAAGCAGGGCGAGGGTGATAGAGAGTGACGTAGCGAATTTGGCGTAGACTCGATGCATGGCTGGCCTCGTGGATAATAATCAGTCACCCCGAGATTACGCTGTTTTTCCTGAGCCTTCCAGCGTGTGATTGACCGATGCGGCTGGTCTTGGGCACTATGGATGCAGACTGGCTCCGGGTAGCCAGCTCCAACAAAAACACGATCAAATTCTGGAGAGTGCGATGGACGCAGTCACGACGGGTATCAGCTGGTGGGCAGTTGGAGTCAGCACGGTAATCTGCTTTTTTCTGGGCGGCGTGTGGTACTCGCCCATGTTGTTCGGCAAGCAGTGGTCTGAGGGGGTGGGGGTGGAAATCGGTGACTCCAGCTCCCAGCCTGTCGTGGGCATGGTGTTGCAATTGACTGGCACGTTCTTCCTGGCCTGGATTGTCGCGCTGGCCGATGCCATTAATGCCTGGCCAGCGGCGGTGTTGATCATTGTCGCGCTGACCACCTTGCTCATTGCCTTCAATCTGTTTTCTGAACACAGTATGGCGGCTTCGCTTATTCAGGGGCTGTTTGTGGTGGTTATGGCGGTGATTATGGTGGTGTGTAATCTATTGCTTTAGCTGCTTTGTTTCTGGTGGTGTGAGTTCTGTTGTTGCAAGCGGGCGGGCTTACCGCAGTGCGCCAGGTCAGCCCGCTTACTTGTGTGGTGGCGCAGCTTGCTAGCTGGGTAGTGTCTGGAATGAACTATAAGACTAGGAGCCGGGCGGAGGGTTGCCGGGTGTGTTCATGCCGCCTCCGCCAGCTGATTTGTTGAAGGATTCGTGCGGGGTTCCCTTGTAGCAATTCATCACCCAGGGGAATTCGTTGATGACGTAGTAGCCGTAGGATCCTTTCCACATCATGCCATTGCATTCGTCGAGATCGCCGCTTCCCGCTACGTACTCGTAGTCATCACGGTAAGTGCCATTGTAGGCGCCACCGGGATCGTTTGCGCTCTGCGGCCGGTTGCCGGATCGCAACTGGTAGCTGCTGGTGGCTGCCCGCACGGTGCCGTTGTCATCGATGAAACTGCCGAAGATGGGGAAGCCATCGGCGGCGAATCCGATTACGGGTGATTCGGCATTGGGCTCCTGGTCGAACAGGGCTTCCGGGTTGCCGTGGTAATGGTAGGCGCCGGTGGGTTGGGTGTGGGCGTTGTGCCGGTCGGTACCGAATTGATTGCCGGGGTGGAGAGGATCGAATCGCCAGGGCTGGTTGATGTCGTTACACCCGATTTTCTCATCGCCCACGTTGTAGCAGGCGGCAGCGAACAGGTCGAGCTTGACGCCGTTGAGGAAGATGGCGTTGTCTGTGGTCAGGGAGAGCTCGGTCACGTTGTCGGCGAAGGCTGGTTCGATGGGTATACGCACCTCGGTGGATACCTCGGCTACATTGGTGGCGAAGGCGGCTGAGGAATCATTGAAATCGTGGTTCGGGATATTGTTGGACGTGAACACGCATTCGTTGCCTTCGACCGTGATGCTGAGCGAGCCGTTGAACAGCGCGTTGCGGGTGACATCGCGCACGGCGGCGAAGCGGTCTTCGGCATAATAGGTGCAATAGGGACGGCGATTGCTAAGCAGGCTGTCGCTGATATCCGAAGGCTGCACGCTGATGAAGGCCTCCAGTTTACCCACCATATCCAGTTGTTCACCCAGTGGGCCGCCCACCGCCCAGACGTTGTCCCCCTGCACACCAAGGTAGATGCCGGTGCCGGCATAGAAGCGCACATAGAATCCCTGGATCTCCTGTATCTCCGGGCCAGGTGGATTCAGTAATTCAGGGAAGTTCTGTTCGGCAAACTGGAAGAGGGCGATCGCGTTGTCCCGGGTGTCGGCGACGGACGCAGTCGTGCCCAGGGCAAGAATCAGGACGAAGGGAAGGGCTGGAATTCGCATGGGCTGGGCCTCTATCTGCTGCGTGGTTTTTATCATAGCACTGCCATTCCTCTTTTCTACGTACATCGGCCCGGTTTCCTTCGCAGTTGCCACTGAATACAGGGCCAGGAAGAGGGCGGTTCACAGAGCGGGGGTCTCTGTGCGCACTAGACAAGTAGGGCTTGCTACCGCTAGCGGCCTCTGAAATGATCCAGTGAATTACTTCGGAGAATGGCGTGGGAAAACCGACTGCAGCTTTATTCCTGTTACTGGCCAGTGCCTTGCTGTCTTCCCCTTCCTCAGGGCAGTTGGGATGCAGTACCAATCCGGAACTGGCCCTGCTGGACTTCTGGTTTGGCGAGTGGCGGGTTGAGGACGATGCCGGTGAGTTGCTGGGCAGCAACACTATCTACCGCATGCTCAACGGCTGTATCGTGCAGGAGCAGTGGCAGGGCAGCGGCGGCGGTGTGGGTATCAGTGTGTTTTATGTGGATCCGGCGAGCGGGAAACTGAAACAGCTCTGGATCACCGGCCAGGCACTCTCTCCCGGTGGCACCAAGGAGAAGGAACTGGTGGCCGCTGAACACGGCGAGTTCGTGCAGTTCCTGGGGACGTATCCCAACGGCGAGGAAACCATTCTGGATCGAACCACCCTGCGCAGTCTGCCCGATGGGGAGATTCTGCAGCTGATCGAGATATCCAGAGACAATGGTGAGAGTTGGGAAACCGGGTTCCGCGGAATTTACAAACCGATCAATGCAGGCCGTCGATGAGACCTGAGTGGTGCGCGGCTACGGCTACGGCACGGGTCGCGTCTACTCCGTATCAGAAGTGGGGGTAGCGTAGATCGCCGCGAGTGCGCCGTCGAGGGTGGGGTACGCCAATGTAGCAGCCAGCTCCTGTTGCCGCGAACTGATGATATGACTTGAGGCGAGTAAGGCTGCATCGGCCATTTCGCCAAACAGCATGCGGGTCACTGCGGCTGGCAGTGGGGGCAATTGTGGCCGCCTGAGCGCCCGCGCCATCGCAGAGGAGAATTCCGCATTCGTTGCCGGCTCAGGGGCGACCAGGTTGATCGGGCCGGAGAAGTCCTGCTCCACCAGAAGTTGTTTGACGAGACGAATCAGGTCGCTCAAGGCGATCCAGGGCTGCAGGTGCTGGCCGTCGCCCACTCTGCCGACCACCGCTGCGCGCATGGGTAGGGCCAGCTTCTTCAAGACACCGCCATGTGCCGCCAGTACCAGGCCGAAGCGCATCCACACCACCCGAATACCCGCGTCACTTGCTGCCTGGGTGGCAGATTCCCAGGCCACCGAGAGATCTGCCAGGAAGTCCGTCCCGGGGTTTCCGAATTCGTCGGTGGCTGTGTTGCACTGATTACCGTAGTAGCCGATGGCGGACGCGGACAGAAGCACCTGAGGCTTCTGTGGCAACCTGGCTAGTGCTTCGCTGAGCGCCCGGGTAAGTTCGACCCGACTATTCCAGATGGTTTCCTTCCTTCGCGGACTCCAACGCCCGTCCGCGATATTGGCTCCGGCGAGGTTTATCACCGCGCGCAGTGGTGTCTCCTCGTCGAGCCTTACCGTGTTATGTTCGCTGTCATAATAAAACGGACTCTGCGGATCGACGCGATCGAGTGCGAAGACCCTGAAGCCATCCTGATGCAGCGCGTGGGCAAGCGCCGAGCCGATAAAGCCCGAGGCACCGCTAATAAGAATAGAGTCAGTCGCCATGGTCGGTTGCTCTTGTGCTCTCTTGCTGCAGTCTAATCAAGTTAATACGCGTCAATGATAAATTCGGATTCAAAAAATACCGTTTAGGACATTTTTGCAGCTTTCAGAAAAATTGTGCTGTTTCATCAAAAAATTTTGAACCAATTGTCTCACTTGGCCGTTGTTGAAAGCGCTGTAAGTAACTTTTCTAATTTTTATTGTTTTTATCAGGAGGACGATGATGTCCCGAATTCGACACACTGCTATCGCTGTTTTTGCCGCGCTGCCTTTACTCATCACCAGTATCCAGGTGCGAGCACAGGATATTGTGGACACCGCTGTATCTGCAGGTCAGTTCAACACGCTGGTAGCCGCGGTGCAGGCCGCAGGTCTGGTTGATACCCTCAAGGGTGAAGGCCCTTTTACCGTCTTCGCGCCCACAGATGAGGCTTTCGCTGCGCTACCCGAGGGTACCGTCGAGACGCTGTTGAAGCCGGAGAACCTGGAACAACTGGTTACCGTGCTCACCTACCATGTCATCCCCGGCAAGGTGATGTCCACCGATATTGCGGGGCAGGCGCTGCAGGTCGAGAGCGTACAGGGTTCGTCCCTGAGTGTTGACGCCACAAACGGTGTGACCGTGGATGGCGCCAATGTGGTCGCCGCCGACATCGAAACGGATAATGGTGTGATCCACGTTATCGACAAGGTGGTACTGCCTCAGTAAGGCGCTGTGACGCACTCCCGGTAGTGCGCATAATGCGTTCATGAGCAAAAAGGCCAGCCAGCAGCTGGCCTTTTTTGTTGCTTCCCCGGTCCTGATGCCCGCGCCGTGGATTCTGTGCAGCGGAGTAGGCCCAGAGTACCAGCAGGTTTGCCGCGCAGCCGTATGCGCACTTGTGCAGCTCAATGGGTATGGATGATTCCAGATAAAAATATATTGGTGAACAGGGTGATCCAGCCTTGGGGAGGCGTCGTTACTATGGGTAAGTTTCAATCACTCCTAAGATTGTTATTGCTGATTCATCCTTCCAGGCGACTCCCTTTCCCGCCTGGGTCCCTGCTAATTATCCTATTAGCGCTTAAGGCTGACACCTGTCAGCCTTTTTTTTGTCCACAAAAAAATTGTGTCAGGCTACAGTGGGTTGGCCTTCATGAAGCGGATGATCTCGGCGGCGAATTCCTCGCCGCGATCTTCCTGCAGAAAATGATAGGCACCCTCGATCGTGACGTGCTGGTCATGGTGGGCGCCGGGCACCAGCTTGCGAAATACCTTTTCACCGCCTGCGGTAATCGGGTCGCCATCGCTAAAGGCGGTGAGAAAGGGCTTCTCCCATTGCTTGAGTACTTCCCAGGCTGCGCGATTGGCTTCGGTGGCCGGGTTGTCCGGTGATATGGGAACCAGCAGCGGCATTGCCAGTGGGCCGGCCATATACTTACCGCTAGGGAAGGGCGCCTCGTAGGCGGCCATGATGTCCGGTCCGAATTTGGGTTCTGAATCGGGATTGGCGGGATCGCGGGAAATGATCTTGCCTACCGGCATATAGCCGCTGGCCTGCATCTTCTCCACTGCCCCCCGCCACTTCATGAAGGCATCGGTGCGACCATGGTCCCCGGTGGGGAGACCGCCATTGGCGAGTACGATGCGAGCGAAACGCTCGGGATTTTCGGCGGCAACCCGCAGACCGATAAGGCTGCCCCAGTCCTGGCACACAAGCGTCAGGTCGCGAAGATCCAGCGCCACCAGGAAGCGGCTGATGTTGTCGACATGAAAGGCGTAACTGTGCGTCGCAATCTCTGCCGGTTTATCCGAGCGACCGAAACCGATCAGGTCGGGCACGATAGTGCGATAGCCGGCTTCCACAAGTGGTGGAATCATCTTGCGGTACAGGAAACTCCATGTGGGTTCACCGTGCAGCATCAACACCGCTTCGCCGCACCCTTCGTCCAGGTAGTGCATGCGGTAGTCGTTTATCTCGACGTAATTCGGGGCAAACTCGAAGCCGGGCAGGTTTTCGAAACACTCGTCTGGAGTCCTCAGTATGCCCGGCTTGACCTCGTTCACCGCGTCGCTCATCGGGCAAGCTCGCCATAGAGATCATATTCATCGGAATCGTCTATTCTCGCGCGTACCACGTCGCCCACATTGACGCCTTCGGCCAGGGCAAGATAAACCAGTCCATCGATCTCCGGTGCATCGGCACTGGAGCGCCCGATCAGGCCTTCATCATTCACCTCGTCGATGATGACGTCGATCTCCTTGCCAACCTTCAGTGCCAAGCGCTCGCTGCTGATGGCTTGCTGGGTCTCCATGAAGCGCTCCCAGCGCGCCTGTTTCACGTCATCCGGCACGGGGTCTGGCAGGGCATTCGCGGTAGCGCCTGCCACCGGCGAATACTGGAAACAACCGACCCGATCCAGCTGCGCCTGCTCCAGGAACTCCAGCAATTGCTCAAAGTCTGCATCGGTCTCACCTGGGAAGCCCACGATGAACGTGCTGCGCAAGGTCAGCTCGGGGCACTGCGCACGCCAGCGCTGAATGCGTTCCAGGGACTTCTCCGTGGCGGCAGGTCGTCGCATGGCCTTGAGCACGGGGATACTGGCGTGCTGAAACGGGATGTCCAGGTAGGGCAGGATCTTGCCTTCGGCCATGAGTGGGATGATGTTATCCACATGAGGATAGGGATACACGTAGTGCAACCGCACCCAGATGCCCAGTTCACTTAACGCCTCACTCAGGCCCTGCATGTTGGCCTTCACCGGCCGACCCTGCCAGAACCCGGTCTGGTACTTGATGTCCACGCCATAGGCGCTGGTGTCCTGGGACACCACCAGCAACTCTTTCACCCCGGCCCTGGTCAGGCGTTCTGCTTCGTCCAGCACCTCATCCACGGGCCGGCTCACCAGGTCGCCACGCATGGACGGTATGATGCAGAAGCTGCAACGGTGATTGCAGCCCTCGGAAATCTTCAGGTACGCATAATGCCGCGGGGTGAGCTTCACGCCCTGAGGTGGCACGAGGTCGACGAACGGGTCATGTCCCTGGGGCGGCGGAACATGCTCATGCACCTGGGACACCACGGCCTCGTAGGCATGGGGTCCGGTAACCCCTAGCACATTCGGGTGCACCTGGGTAATGCTCTCGGCCTGCGCGCCCATACACCCGGTTACCAGCACCTTGCCGTTCTCCTGCAGTGCCTCTCCGATGGTATTCAGCGACTCCTGCTTCGCACTATCGATAAATCCGCAGGTATTCACCACTACGATATCAGCATCTTCATAAGTCGGCACGACTTCATAACCTTCGATGCGCAGCTGAGTGAGGATACGTTCAGAATCTACCAGCGCCTTGGGGCAGCCCAGGGATACGAATCCTACTTTGTGACTTGAAGCCATGTGGTTTTTCCATTTATCGCTGTGGCGATTGCTTGGTGTTTTCTTTAAGTGCGAATTATAGCTGTTAGCGAGATTTGGGGCATTTTTACTTTGTAGCGTTATTTGTAATTTTGTTTGTGATAGAGGTTGAGCGTCTGGAGTGAAAGTTTGGGTTGCAGGGCTATGCCTATTTTGGTTGGTCAGGGTTCGAGTAGGGAGAGAGTGGAGTCGGGGCTACTGGGCCACGCCGTGAACCCGGGCCCAGCCACCGATCATAGATTGGTGTCGTTCGATGCTCGCTGCAAGCTAACGCTTGCAATACGCTCGGTCTCACCCCTGGGGCTCGGAAGCGGCATCCATGCCGCTTACGGTCCCAGTAGACCCGACTCCACTCCCCTGGCAGCTCCCGGATCAGTATCTTAAACATCCGCTATATCGATTAGGGGACCCAGCGGGCTACATGGCACCTAATATGGCGCCCATGACAGTAAGGGCAACCACGCAATAACCGCCATTGATCAGGAAGACCTTGAGGGAGCGTTTCTCGAACAGGTAGAGGATGCCAAGAAAAGCTGCCACCCAGCCCAAGCCTGCGGCGAAGCCGGCGAAGACGCCGAAGGCGAGGGTGGCGTCAGCGCCGATGAACATGTCGAGATTGATGGCGGCGATGAAGGAAAGCAGAAGGGAGACGGCAAACACCCTGGGCATATTGCGGGTAGCGAGATAGTCCTCGGTGAAGCTGAAGCCCTCGGCCCAGGCCTTGCCGAACAGGGGGCCGTACCAGAGGCCTCCCACCATGAAGGCCGAGACGGCGGCGATGAGGACAGATAACCAGTTGATGGCGACGGTGGTAGTAGCTGGATCCATGACGACTCTCCTTTAAGGGGTTTTCAGGCAAGGCAACGTGGCTCACTGAGTAGTGCAACACGAGGTCTGTTAGTGGCTGATCTGGTGGAGGCTGTGGCGGCTTCTATGAAAACAGCAATGCGCCCGGTGGACGGACGGTGGTCAGAGCGCATTGCTGCGTGATCAGCGTCAGCCAGCGGCTTTCAGCCGTTCCCGCTCCTGGTCGACCAGGACCCGGCGCAGGATCTTGCCGGAGGCTGACTTGGGAATCTGGTCCACGATCTCGATCAGTCGCACCTTCTTGTGGGGCGCCACTTCTCCCGCAACGAATTCCAGTATCGCTTCCGCTGTAATGTCGCCCTTGAGCACCACGAAGGCCTTGGGCACTTCCCCCGCCTCCTCGCTGGGGCTGGGGATTACGGCGGCATCGGCGATGGCAGGATGGCTCACCAGCAGCGCTTCCAGTTCCGCCGGCGCGACCTGGTAGCCCTTGTACTTGATCAGTTCCTTCACCCGGTCGACGATGTAGAAGTAGCCGTCTTCATCGGCGTAGCCGATGTCACCGGTGTGGAACCAGCCGTCCTCGTCGATGCAACCCCGGGTGGCTTCCTCGTTATTGAGATAGCCCACCATGATGTGGGGGCCACGAATGCAGACTTCGCCGCGCGCGTTTGGTCCGAGTTCGGCGCCGGTTTCAGGGTCCACGAGTTTCGATTCCGTGTTGGGTATGACGGGGCCAACCGATCCCAGCTTCTCCGGGGGTACCGGCGCGATATTCACATGGGACGCGCCAGCACACTCGGTGAGTCCGTAACCCTGGTACATATCGCAGCCCAGGCGATCGGAACAGGCCTTTTCCAGTTCCTGGCCCAGGGGTGCGGCGCCGGACCCGATGATGCGGACGCTGGACAGGTCGTAGTTGTCCACGAGGGGTTGCTTGGCCAGCGCCAGTATCAGCGGTGGCACCAGGTTGAGGCTGGTGATTTTGTAGTTCTGGATGACGTCCAGGAACAGTTCCAGGTCGAAGCGCGGAATGGTCACCAGGGGCACGCCGCGGTAGATGGCCAGGTTCAGGATGAGCACCATGCCGTAGATATGAAAGAAGGGCAGGACGCCAATCATGCGGTCGCCTTCTTTCACCAGATTCATCTGGGAGGTCAGTACCATATTGGCGATGAGGTTGGCGTGGGTGAGCATGACGCCCTTGGACAGGCCGGTGGTGCCGCTCGAATAGGGCAGGGCCACCAGGTCTTTCTGGGGATCGATATCGACAGGCTGTAAATTGCCGTCGTTGTTCAACAGTTCTGCGAAAGCTGTGCAGCCTTCAGCTTCACCCAGCACGAAGATTTCTTCGATGCCTGCCTGCTGCGCGGCTGGAATGGCGCGATCCAGGAACTGGGGAATGGTAATCAGGAAGCGGGCGCGGGAATCGGTGAACTGGTGGACGAGATCTTGCTCACTGTAGAGCGAGTTCACCGTGGTGTTGACGCCGCCGGCCTTGGCGACGCCCAGGAATATCACGGCATACTCGGGACAATTGGGGCAGAACACGGCCATGACATCGCCCTTGCCGAAGCCCCGTTGTTGCAGGCCGGTGGCGAACAGCGTGATCTGGGTGTTGAGCTGGCCATAAGTGAGGGTGCGGCCACTGGTGCCGTCGATGAGCGCGGGTTCGTCCGCCAGGGTTTCGGCATGGCGCATTACCACGCTGTTCAGGTCGGTAGCCGGTAGTTCTACATCCGCTCGCTCGCTCTTGAAAATCAAAGTGAATCCCCTTTTCTTGTGCTCTTCTTGTCTTGTTCTTTTTGGGTTCTGGCCAGACTTTTTTAATCCAGCCTGACGGGCCGATTCCTGACCCTTCGCGGGCAAGAGTATGCCAGCCCCCGCGAAAGCTCAATACGTGGCCGGGAAATCGGGCTGGGTGTTTAGTCAGAGTGCATTGAAGGCCGGATGATAGCGCAACGTGCCGCGGTGACCCTGCAGATAGCCCGCCTGCAACTCGCACAACAGGAAGGTCTCGTCGGGAACGTCGTACTCGCTGCCCAGGCCGAAATTGGCGGCGGGCTGAAAACCGAATCCGGGATAATAGGCGGGATGGCCCAGCACCACGACGGCACCGGCCACGCTGTCTCGACAGAGCGCGAGTCCGGCGTGCTTTGCGACTGCAAGGGGACGATACCGTGTTATCGATCAGGCCGACATGCCACGGGCAGCGATGGGCCATACGGCCTCCACCCGGTCGTTGCGGATTGCAACCATCTGGTTATACAGGTTAACCACCGGGTCGCAATGGGAAACGATGAGTTCCAGTTTGTCGCCAACCTTGTAAGTGCGCGATGCGTTGTTTTCATATCGCAGGGTGCCGAATTCATCGGAACCGGAGGTGTAGCTCATGCCGGTTTCACCCTTGACCCGTGGCCAGGGCTGGTTGATGGTGCAGGCCTTGGCGCCGGCATCGGTGGTGCAGCGGCCGGCATACTGGTCATTGAGCACCGTGGTCAGGATGGTGAGGGAGGGCGCGAAGTCGGAGTAGACTTCCTCGTCTGATTCGCCACCAATGTCGATGTACTGCGCGTCCATGAAGACATAACTGCCCACCTGCACATCGGTGAGCCCGCGGGTGGCATGGTCGATGTTGTAGCTGCCGGTGCCGCCGCCGCTGAAAATCTCGGTGGAGAGGCCGCTGCCATTGAACAGGTCGAAGGTTTCTGTGGCGGCAACGAGTCTGCCCAGGGTCTGGTCACGGCGTGCGGCGAAACCCTTCACGTGTTGCGAGCCTCCGTCGTAGCAAAGCAGGCCTCTTAATGTGAGACCTGGCAACTGGTCGACAAGTTGCGCGAGGGCCAGGGCTGGTTGGCCGGGGGTGATGCCGGTGCGATTGCCCCCCGGGTCCACGTCCACGACCACATCGGCGGTGATACCCAATGCCTGGGCCGCTTCCGACAGGAGGCGGGCATTCTCCGGTGCATCGGTGGCCTGGATGAAGCCGGGGCAGGCTGCGCGCAGGTTCATGGCGCGACGGATCTTGGTGGGGGTGACATTGGTGGTAGTGAGCAGGATGTCATTGATGCCGTTCTGGAACATGACTTCCGCCTCGCTCACCTTGGCCGCGCAGATACCCACGGAGCCTGTTTCCAATTGCTTGTGGGCGATAATCGGCGTCTTGTGGGTCTTGGCATGGGGGCGGCTGGCGATGCCATTACTGGCCAGGGTGGTCTGCATGGTGTTGATGTTGGCATCCAGCAGATCCAGGTCCACGCACAGGGCTGGGGTGTCCAGTTCCCATTTCGATACGTTTCGCTGCATCTCGCCATCCACATAGAATGACTGCAGCTCCTGGGCGGTATAACCACTCACGACGCCGGGGGCCAACAGTGCGGCCGCGCCTGCACCGGTGGTTTGCAGCGAAGACTGCAGGAAGCGGCGTCTGGAAGGCGAGTGATTGGCAGGGGTGTGAGCGGCAGGGGAGTGGTCTTTGGCATTGGACATGGTGCGACTCCTGGGCGTTTTTCCCCGAGTCTACACCCTGCATCAACTGACGGCCAGCAGGCCACTCTGGGCGATGCCGTCGAACATGAACTGGATGGCCAGTGCCGACAACAGTACACCCATGACCCGTTCAATCACCTGCATGCCCGTGGTGCCGATGAGGCGATTGATCTGGCTGGACAACAACATCATGGTCAGGGTGAGCGCCATGATGAGGAACAGGCTTAGTATCACCGCCACCTGCCGCAACAGGTCGTCACCAGCGTTCGCCATCAACAGCACCGAGGCGCCCATGGAACCGGGTCCGGCGATGAGCGGTGTGGCCAGCGGGAACACCGAGATGTCCTGTTTGCCCCGGGCCTCTTCTTCTTCCTCGTCGGTGGTGGAAGTGACCGCCGAGTGGCGTGCGAATACCAGGTCGATGCCCACCATCAACAACAGGATGCCGCCAGCCGTGCGCAGGGCCGCAAGGGAAATGCCCAGCCCCGCCAGCAGCACTTCGCCCACCAGGGCGAATACCAGCAGGATGGAGGTGGCCACCGTGGTGCCGCGCACCGCCATCTGGCGCCGGCGGGTGGCCGGTGAACCGGATGTCAGGCCGGCGAACACCGTGGCCGCATTCAGGGGGCCAATGGTGGCAAACAGGGTGGCCAGGGCTACGCCCAGTGTTTCCAGCATGAAGACGTCCGTCTGTTCGTTTACTCAGCGAGAGCCAGCTTAACAGCTTCTTCGCAATGAATGGTGGTGGTGTCGTACAGGGGCATGCGGCTATGCGACTGTTCCACCAGCATGGCTATTTCCGTGCAACCCAGAATGACAGCCTGTGCGCCCCGGTCCTGCAGGCGATCGATCACCGCCAGGTAGGCATCCCGTGAGTCATCCTTGATGGTGCCCAGACAGAGCTCATCGTAGATCACTTTGTGCACGATTTCGATGTCTTCGGTCTCGGGCACGATCACCTCGATACCAAACTTGTCCACGATGCGCTGCTTGTAGAAGTCCTGTTCCATGGTAAAGCGGGTGCCTAACAAGCCTACTCGGGTGATGCCGTCATCCTGCAGGCGCTGGCCAGTGGCATCGGCCAGATGCAGCAGGGGGATAGTAATCGCGGCCTCTACCTGGGGTGCTACCTTGTGCATGGTGTTCGTGCAGATCATCAGGAAGTCGGCGCCGCCGGCTTCCACCCGCTGTGCGGCCGCCGCCAGCAACTCACCCATCTGCGCCCATTGGCCAGCATGCTGCAGCTTCTCGATCTCGTCGAAATCCACGCTGTTCAGCAGCAGGCGCGCGGAATGCAGCCCCCCGAGCGCGGCCCCGATGCCCTGGTTCAACAGGGCATAGTAGGTGTTGGTGGATTGCCAGCTCATGCCGCCCAGCAGGCCCATGGTCTTCATTGCATCACTCCGCTTGTGCTGCTCGACTGACGCGTCGCCGGGTCAGTAGCCGAATCGGCCATTCTAGAGGGTTTGCCTGGGGGGTTCTAGGTATGAGCTACCAGGTATGAGGTTCCAGGGTTGAGGTGCCAGACGAGCGCTTTCCGCTGAGTCCGGGATTCCTGCCAGGCAGGCGAACCGCGATCATGTATTCCCTGGCATTATGGCTTACACTGCGAACCCATGTGTGTTCATCGCCTCATAAAGCACTGTTTGCGGACACTGGCGCTGGGAGTGAGTCTCGCGCTCGCGGCCTGTGGCGCCCTCGACGTCGATACCGTTCCTGCCGATTTCGTCGTGGTGGACGATCCTCGCATCACCACGGACGTGCGCTACTACAGCACAGACAATTTCGTGGGTGAGCGCATCGATGGCTATCGTTCGCCGCGCGTCTATATGAGTGGCGCTGCCTACGCGGCACTGCTCGGCGTGGTGGCCGACCTGGAGGCGTTCGGATTGGGCCTGAAACTGTTCGATGCCTACCGGCCACAGCAGGCAGTCAACCACTTCGTGCGCTGGGCCGAGGATATCAATGACACGCGCATGAAATCCCGCTACTACCCGCTGGTCGACAAGCGCAACCTGTTTCGGGATGGCTATATTGCAGCGCGTTCGGGTCACTCCCGTGGTTCCACCGTGGATCTGACCATCGTCGATCTTGCCACAGGCGAGGAGCTGGATATGGGAACTCCCTGGGACTACTTCGACCTGAGTTCCTGGGGCGCGTACACAGAGATCAGTGCCGAACAACGCGCCAACCGCGCGCTACTGCGCAGTGCTATGGCCAGGCACGGCTTCAATCCGATCACCACGGAATGGTGGCACTTCACCCTGGCCGATGAGCCGTACCCGGCTACCTTCTTCAATTTTCCGGTGGAGTAAGGACGGGAACGGGTATGAGTAGCAGGACGCGCGACAGGGTAATGACCCAGTTCCCGGTGATACTGCTGACCCTGATCAGTATCATCCAGGCCCTGGCGCTGGAGCTGCTGTGGGGTAAGGTCCTCGATGGAGATTACCTGTGGCAGTGGGACCTGCAAGCCATCGTGGCCTGGGGCAGTATCTCCGTCACCATGCTGGGTATTCTGCAGGTATGGGTGCTGTATTCGACGCTGGTATTGGGGTTCACCTGGCGCCCTACCATGCGGGACATGTTGCTGCCCTTCGTGATTGGCCTGCTGGAATTCTCTCTCGTCAGCCTGATCGGGCCAGACTTCGACGCGTTGTGGCTCTATGCCCTGGCGGGGATATTCCTGTTCGGCAACACGGTGGCCCACATCACCTTCAGGCGCGCGCGACTGGAAATCGAAAACGCCGCCTTCTTCCGCGGGCGTTCTCCTGCCACCTGGCGTGATTTCATCTGGGCTTTTTCCAATATCTTCCTGCTGATTAGTTTCGGCATCCTGTATACCGCGCTGCGCAGCCCGGACTGGATCGCGCTCACCGCCATGGTGTTTGCCAATGGCGCCTTGCTGGTGCAGATGGTTACCTCACGCCGCCTGTGGAAGGCGATCGTTGAGACGGAAGACTAAAAAATAGGGACAGATTTATTTATTTTTCAAATAAATAAATCTGTCCCTATTTATTAAACAGCTGCCTCAGGTGTGCGTTCAACAGCCTGCCATCGGGATCCAGTGACTCCCGAATCTCCATAAAATCCCGGTAACGTGGATACAACTCTTTCAGCTGTTCATACCCCAGGCTGTGTATCTTGCCCCAGTGCGGGCGGCCGCCGTATTTCCAGAAGATGGGTTCGATGATGTCGAAGTAGGGGCGGTAGTCCGCGCTGGCCGTGCGGTGTATGGAGATGGTGGCGTGGGGTTCGTCGCCGTAGGCCATGCTGAGCCAGGGATCTTCCGGGCTGACGTAGCGGAACTCCAGCGGGAAGGCCACGTCTATGGCCTGGTCATAAATAGTGCGAAGAATCTCCCGCACACAGTCTGCGCCCACTGCCGCGGGTACCGAGTATTCCATCTCGTTGAAGGGGTTGCTGCGGATATTGGAGAGCAGCTTCCAGGACAGGTCCACCGCCTCGGTCATCTCCGCGTTCTGGGCCAGGGCATTGTTCAGTGCCAGCTTCTCGGCAGGTGTGGCCTGTAGGCCGGGACGCCGCAGGTCGGAAAGCTCCACTTCCTCGGCGGGGACGATGGTCTGCCCGATGGGTTCATCAGATTCGTCGATCTGCAATGCAAGGGAGTAGTCGGAATACACCAGGGGGAAGATCTCGAAGTGCCGATGATTGGCGGCCCGTTCATCGAACTCCGCCAGCAACTCTTCCGTGGGCGCGGTCCATTCCCGTTTCTTCAGTTTATAGGCAGCGCGGTTCTGCATGCGGATCTGGGTTACCACGCCCAGTGCGCCGAGATTCACCCGTGCGGCGTCGAACAGGTCGCCGTCATTGGCATTGATGTCCATCACCTCACCGCGGGGGGTAACCAGCCGCAGCGCCGTGACATAGCCGGACAGGCTCTTGAAGCGAATGCCCGTGCCATGGGTGCCGGTAGCCGTGGCACCGGCGACGGTCTGGCGGTCGATGTCAGGCAGGTTCAGCATGCCCTGGCCGAGATCCTGCAGGGGCGCGCCCAGGTCGCCAAGCCGCGAGCCGGCACCGAAGGTGGCCTGCAGAGAGCGCGGGTCGTGATCGAGAATGCCGCTGAGTTGATCGATGACCACCAGGTGGCCGTCGGTGGGCACCAGTGGGCTGAACGAGTGGCCGGAGCCGACAGGGCGTATCGCGCCCCGGGTGTTCGCCAGCAGGTCGGCCAGTTGTGCTTCGCTGCTGATGTCATGGCGTCCAGCAGGCTGACAGGACAGGCCGCCGGACCAGTTGCGCCAGGGGGTGGGCTGGGCAAAGGCGGAGGCACTCATCGCCCCGGCACTGAACAGGGCGGTGCGTAAACTGGAGGCCAGGAAGGAACGGCGGGACAGCTTTCTCAAATCACGGCTGTTCATCAGTTCGCTCCTGCCATGAAGGCGATCATGGCGCGAAAGTCATCTCGCTCACAGGCCATGCAGTAGCCCAGAGGTGGCATGGCGTTCACGCCTTCGATCACGTTGCGCAGCACGGCGTCTTCCCCCTTGGCCAGGCGGCGCCGCCATTCGGTAGGGTCGCCCACCCGCGGTGCATCTGCGACACCGTCCACGTGGCACAGCGCACAGCTACGGGACCACTTGGCCATGACCGCGGGGTCGATACCGTTGCTGGCGAATGGCTGGCTGGTAGCTTGCGGGCTTGAACAGGCGTTTGCCACCAGCAGTAGAGACAGGATGAGGAGTGTTTTCGCTGCGTGTTGCATGGCCGGGTGCCTTTCGGTTTTTCTGGCTGTTTTTCTAAAGGTTCTCTAGCTGAACTTGTCGGCTGGTTCTGCAGCTGATTGCCTGGCTGTGGAGTAGGGCCTCAACTCCCTGCTTGCTCAGCCCTGATTCTCTTCGCAAGTTCTGGCGCGAAATTTCATATCGCAGGCGCCGCCGAGTTGCTTGTAGGTCATGGTCTTCATGAATGAATGTGGTTCTCAAACGCTTCGTTCTACGCACTATAAATTGTGTAGGCGCCGATCGCAATGAAGCCAGCCCCTGCCACATATTGCAGTACCTTCTCGTTGATGAATTCAGAGAAGAAGCTGCCGGCGATGACACCCATGGCCGATGCGAGGATGAGGGCGGCGGAGGCGGCGAGGAAGATAGTCATCTTTCCGGCATCCTTGTCTGTGGCAAAGAGCATGGTGGCGATCTGGGTCTTGTCACCCAACTCTGTCACGAATACGGTGGTGAACACGGTCAGGAAAATTTTTAGGTCCATTGCTTGCGGTATTCCTTGGGGGGATGACGCGCTATTATAGGTCGAAATAGTACTCTGATTAAAAGGTTATGGGTCATCTGTGTTGCTGTTTGATTCGATGGCGATGGGGATAATTAATCGCATAGAGAAGGTTTGGGTTGAAGGGAATTCAGCCTCGATAAAGCTGCCTTCGGATTGCATAATCTCTCGAGAAAGGTAGAGGCCCATACCGAGACCTGGTTCGCCACTCTGTTCGTCGAAGCGCGCATATTTTTCAAAGATTCTTCCGCAGTAAACTTCCGTTGACTGTATCGTTTCATTAACAAAAACGATAGATAAGATCAACAGTCCATAGAATTCGCTTTGCCGTTGATGATGGATTTGACCAGTCAAATGATTGTCAAAGTGGATGGGCGTGATGTTGGGATTTATCCCTACAATGCGTGCAACGGTCAAGCCTGTTTTGTATTGCTCAAGGAAGATCAGAACTTTTTGGAGCAATTTAAGCAGGGTGCTGGGGCAGTGATCACCGCAAAGAGTTATTCCGGAAATACGTTGATGATGAATGTTTCCCTGCGTGGCTTCTCTGCGGCCGTGAGTGAGCTGGAATCACGTACAAGGTAATTAGAACTCTCTAAAAATAGTTAGAGTACAGTAGCTGGTAAAAAACACTTTTGCCGTATTTAGCCATCCTTGGCGGTGATTTTTACAGAATTAAATGAGTAATGGGCAAATCGCGCAGCGATTTGTCCTTGATTAAACTGCTTATGATCTCTGCTGTGCCCAGATTCGAAAATGAAATTAGTGCCGGTAAATTCGAGGTCCGCGATATGGATTTGGTCCGCCCCGATTCTGATATCGCTCGATAGAGTAGAATTCGCGTGTAGAGTCTGTTGGAAGTGAATATTCCCTATTCAATAAATGTCCGACCTCTTGCAAAGTGCCGCAGGATTTCCGAGTGACGTACCTCGTCACTGAACCTCTCTGGTTCTGAATGCGTGCGCAAAATATTCGATCTGAATCTGCAACGCTCGAGTTGTAAGCCTCGAGTTCATTCTCAGACATCTTGGCAAAGCCAGGCTGTTTTGGTGTCGTGTATGATGTCACGGCTAAGGCGACTAAAGCTAAGAATAATACTCTCTTGACCATGTTCTTTTTTAAGTAGCAAAACCCGCAAGTGTGCCCAATGGCGAGGCAGCGGGTGCCCGAGGCGGGCCGGGTAGGGTTAGCGCGCACTGCAGTCGCCGCTGAGCTGGTCAATCCAGTCGCTGATTAGCGTGATGCCTTCTTCATGCACCAGTGAGCGGCCCAGTTCCGGCATCATCTCGTCCGGTTCGGTGGATTGCATGCGGTACAGCAGGATGGACTGTTCCGGTGCGCCGGGTACGATGCTGTAGAGGCGGTCACCGGCGCCGCCGCCGGCGGCTACCGGGGGTTTGCAGACGCCCATGTTAACCAGCTGGGCATGGGAGCCGTCCAGGATCAGATTGGAGGTGTCGGCGGCCCCGTTGGGGTTGTGGCAGTGACCGCAGTTGATCTTCAGGTATTCGGTGGCCCTGGCTTCGAGATCGCCATCGTTGAGGTAGCTGATGGTTTCCAGGCGCAGGGGCGCTTCTGCCAGCCAGCCCCGGGCGACCAGGGCATCGATTTCCAGGCGCAGGTCGCCGTCTGCCTGATAGCGCTTATAGCTGAGCTGGTGCGTAACCGCCGCCAGGGGGTGCAGGTCGCCGTCGGGGTGTTCCGTGACGTGGCAGCCGGCGCACTGGTTCTCATTGGGCACGAAGTACAGGAAGTCCTCGCTGCCGCTGTCGGTTTGCAGGTTCAGAGGCTTGGTGGTGCCAGCCACCCGCAGGAAGGCCTCGGTTTCCTCGTCGTTCCACACATAGGGAAAGGCATCCCAGCCGTCACTTCTTCGCACCAGCAGCCGCGTTTCCATGAGACGATTGTTAGCCAGTTGAATGGATTCAGCGATGATCTCCTCGCGGCGTACTGGCCGGCCGTCTGCGTTGGTCGGGTAGTAGAAGGTCTTGCTGAGGACAGTGCCAACGGGGTATTCGATTTCGCCGTTCACCAGGCTGGCCTGTTCGCCCTCCGGTATCCACAGGGTGCGCATCTTCTGCGCGTAGTCGGTGAACAGGGTGTTGGCGGGACGGAACACCAGGGTGTCGGGACTCGGGGTGAGGCTTGCGCCGTCCAGTGCGAACAGTCCCCAGTCAGACAGGCGCGCGGGATTGTCGTCGGCATGGAACACGGGTGTGGGTTCGGAGCAGGCGTTGAGCGCCGCGCCGACTACGATGCCGAGTACGGCGCCACGTACTGCCCTGGGCTTGGTGATCATACTGCGCCTTGCCTAGTCCGCGTCGCCGCTGAGTTCGATCTTGCTGAGGGCGGGCAGGGCGCAGCTATGGCTGGACGGATCGAAGCTGGGGGCGGCGAAGCCATTGCCGGCGTCGAGATTCACGAAGCTGGTGTCGCCATTGTCACCGAGGCACAGGATGTCACTGGCCGACTTGCCGGGCACCATGGTGCCGTCCCAGACGATGTCGGGGATGGCCTGGCCGGTGGCCTGTTGCAGGGCCAGCAGCGGTTCGGAATTCGGTGTGCTGCCACCGCCATTGAACTGGTTGTCGTGGATATAGATCTCCTCCGGGAACGGATCGTAGTTGGGGTCTTCGAAGGGCCGTTCGGTGATGTAGTAGCTCACGATCATGATGTTGGTGGTGTTGTTGTCGGTGAAGGCATTGCCGAACACCTCGATGCTGTCGTTGGCCAGCACCATCATGCCGGTGCCGGCGGGCACCTCGCCGACGATATTGCCTTCCGGGGCGAAGTTGGCGGTGTTGTTGTTTTCGATCAGGTTGTTGAACACGCGGGTGTTGCGACCACCCTGCACGGGCAGGTTGGGCAGGTCGAATACCAGGATGCCGCCGGTGTTATTGGTGGCCACGTTGTCGTGTACATCGGCGAAGGTGGAGTTCTCGATTTCGATGCCCGCCACGTTGTACTCGGCGCGGGAGTTGCGCACGATGATGTTGGTGGACTGGCCGACATAGCTGCCGGCGTCCGCGGCGCCGATGGCAACCGCGCCGTCGATGAGAATATTGCTGGACTGTACCGGGTAGATGCCATAGGCACCGTTGCTGCTCAAGGGGCCGCCGGTCCACTCGGTGCGCACATTGCGAATCACCACGTTGTTGCTCTCGTTGATCTTGAGGGCGTCGCCCACCGTGTCCTCGATCGCCAGGTCTTCGATCACAAAATCATTGGCGTTGACCAGCAGGCCTTCAGCGCCCTGGGCCTGGTTGGCGAAGGAGAGTATGGACTGCTCCATGCCGGCGCCGCGCAGGGTAACGCCGTCCACGTTCAGGGACAGGCCGCGGCTGATGGCATGGGTGCCAGCCGGTATCTCGATCACATCACCGGGGCGGGCCTGGATGAGCTGCTGCTGCAGGCGCTCCTCAAATGACAGTTCCGGTTCCTGCGGTGTGGGTGCCTGTTCCGAACAGGCGGCCAGTGCCACGGCCAGTGTGGCGGCCAGGCTCGAAAATTTGCTGACGGTATTCATGGTGTTCCCCCGGTGCATGCGTTGATCTGTCCAGTGCCAACGTCTGGCCGAGTATAGGACTGAACGGGTATGCGGGCAAACGGGGAGGCGGGCTTGCCGGTCCAGAAGATGACGAGGGATTGGGCAGGTCATGCCGCCACGGTATTTTTTCGGCTAAAACGGGCGGGCACAAAAAAGGCGGCCAGGGGCCGCCTTTGCTGTTGGCTGAAGAGCCGGTGTCAGTTGGCAGAACGTGACATGGGGCGGGTACGCACGCCCAGGTACTGTTCATCGGTGGTGGCATCCAGCCACTCAACCGTGCCTTCGTAGATCGTGAGTTGCATGGCATCCACGTCGGGGTGGGCACCATGCCAGTGTTCCACGCCGGCCGGGGTCCAGAAGGGTTCGCCGGGATGGAACTCCTCGATGGCGCGGCCGCGAATCTGGTGCAGGCCGATACCTTCCTCGATCATCAGCAACTGGCCCCAGGTATGGCTGTGCCAGGATGAGCGCACGCCGGCAGGGAACAGGATGCGGATGTAACGGGCATCGTCCGGGGCCTGGCTGACTACCGGGGCACCGCCCTGGAAGTTGCTGGCCTGGGCCGAGATCACATCGGTCTGGGTGACTAGCACGGCGATGCCCAGCGCGGCGGCGGCACAGACAGAGGTGAGAATCTCTTTGAATTGTTTCGGATTGGAACTCATGGTGTTCTCCGTTCTTTTTATACTTGATTGGTCCCTGAGGTATCAGTTCCTTTGTATCTATCCCCTAGTTTCTATCGGTTTGTATCGATCACTCCAAGGGCGCTACCTGAATGATACAGTCACGCTTTCAGACTCATGCCAGTAAAAACCAACGCCCTTGTGAAGTCAACTGAACCCGCCGTATAAATTCCCAGCCCTGCAGTTATTTGCTATGCTCCGGCACACAATGAAAATAACAATGCCTGCTCTATCCTCTATATATACACTCACCGGCCGCTTGCGGCCTGCCGTGCTTGCCTCGGCGCTACTGGCGCTTGTGGTGGCGAGCACGGGTACGCTCGCGCAGACGGTAAACCCCTTGGAAGGCAATGCCCGGGCGGCCTTCGCCGGCGGGGCGCTATTCCGGGCCCAGTGTGCCACCTGCCACGGTGCTGACGCCAAGGGTATCAGCAGTATTGATGCGCCAGACCTCACCCTGATGTGGTCGCAGCGCCAGCTCTCAGTGCAAGACGTGTTCGACACCATCCGCAATGGCGTCGCCGGCAGCATCATGCCGCCCCATGATTTCACCGACACCGAGATATGGATGCTGGTGAGCCACCTCCAGAGTGTGGCGGTGGCGGGGGTCATCGGCCTGCCCGACGGCGATGCGGCCAATGGTCAGGCGCTGTTCGCGCTGCATTGCGCGGAGTGCCATCGGGCCAGGGGGGAGGGTGGCAGCCTTGGACCGGACCTGTCTTCCATCACCAGTCGGCGTTCGCTGGAATCCCTGCTCATCTCCGTGCGTGATCCCAGTGCCCTGATCGCCGGTGGCTACAAACCCCTCACACTCGTTACCGGGTCAGGTGAGACGGTGCAGGGTGTGCTCAAGAGTGAGGATGCCTTTTCCCTGCAGATGATGGACAGCAACCAGCGACTGCGCGGGTTCATGAAGGCCGAGCTGCGCGCGATCGAGCGACCGTCGCAATCCCTCATGCCCGCGTTCAGAGAGAGCACCCTCGGGCAGCAAGACCTAATCGATATTCTGAATTTCCTGGACAGGAACTAGCGCCGTCATGAAGCAGACTCTTGATCGTATTAGCAAGGTTTCCCGGCTTGTCGCTCTGGCATCGGCGTTCACCCTGACCACCGCCGCCAGTGCCCAGAGTGGGCCGGACTACGAAGACATCCTGGCCGGCTTCGCCGACCCGGAGCGCTGGCTCACCTATTCGGGAGACTACAGCGGCACGCGTCACAGTCCGCTGACCCAGATCACCGCCGACAACGTGCATCAGTTGCGCCCCATCTGGACCTTCCAGACCGGTACCACGACCCGCGGCCGGGGTTTCGAGACCACGCCGCTGGCGGACGATGGCATTCTCTATGTCACCGGTTCCAATAATTACGCCTGGGCCATCGATGCCCGCACCGGCCGCGCCTTCTGGTCCTACCGGCGCAACCTCCCCAACGACCTGACCTACGGTGCCAGCGCGCCGGTGAACCGCGGCTTCGGCATGCTGGGTGATCGCCTGTTCATGGTGACCCTCGATGCCCATCTCATGGCCTTCGACCGCCGCACGGGTGATGTCCTGTGGGAGCGGGAGCTGGCGGATTACCAGGTGGGCTATTCCGCGACCCTGGCGCCCCTGGTGCTGGATAACAAGGTGATCGTGGGTATCTCCGGCGGTGAGTACCGTACCCGGGGCTTCATCGATGCCTTCGATCCGGTATCCGGCGAACGCCTGTGGCGTTTCAATACCATTCCCGGACCCGGCGAGCCCGGCAGCGAGACCTGGCCCGATGATCCCGGGATACTGGCCTCCGGTGGCGGAGGTACCTGGATGAATGGCAGCTACGACCCGGAACTGGACCTGCTCTACTGGGGTGTGGGTAATCCCAACCCCGACTATTACGGTGATCTGCGGCCCGGTGACAACCTCTATTCCAATTCCCTCGTGGCGCTGGACCCCGATACCGGTGAGCTGCAGTGGCACTACCAGTTCACCCCCCACGATCTGAACGACTGGGATTCCAATCACATGCCGGTACTGGCCGACATCGAATGGCAGGGCGAACCGCGGCGGGTGGTCATGGTGGGTAACCGCAACGGCTTCTTCTATGTGCTGGACCGGGTGACCGGAGAACTCCTGTTAGGCAAGCCGTTTACGGCGACCACCTGGGCCAGGGAGCTCGACGATGCTGGCCGGCCCATCGTGCTGAACGATGGCAGCCAGGGCTGCCTGCCCGATCCCTGGGGCTCCACCAATTTCATGCCGCCCACCTTCTATCCCGGGCTGGATCTCTTCATCCTGACTGCGCGGGAGACCTGCGCGACGTTCGTGCCGGAAGAGCCGGCCAACACGCCGGGGCAATCCAATTTCGGCGGCACCGTGCATATCGATGCCGAGCAGGGCAGCGGGGCGCTGCGCGCGCTGGACGTGCATAGCGGAGAGCTGGTGTGGGAATTCGCCTATCCGTCACCGACCTTCGGTGGTGTGCTGAGCACCGCCTCCGGCCTGGTGTTCGCCGGGGATCACGAGGGCAATTTCATGGCGTTCGACGTGGAAACCGGGGAAAACCTCTGGCACTACCAGACCGGGTCCCGTATCTGGGGCGCCGCCGCCATGACCTTCATGCTGGATGGCAGGCAGCTGGTGCTGATCCCGTCTGGCACCACGCTCACGGCTTTTGCGCTACCCGATTCGAGGTAAATTCCGCTAGAATCGGGACAGACTAAGAATTCAGGCTCCGGTGCTGCTGGCTCATGCCGGGCAGACAAACCGGGGAAACCGGGTTTCCAGCCCACGCGTTTGTTCGTTCATTTATATATATAACTTTTGTCTTACAGGCCACACGTGGCCTCCAGAGATAACAAGAGGTGACATCATGATTACCCGACGACTCTCTTCAACCCTGCGCATCGCCTTGTTGCCCGCCCTGTTGCTTCCCGCTGCAGCGCTGGCCCAGCCCCATGATGCCAGCGTGGCGAATCACCAGCCCCACTACTATGACATCGCCGATTTCGGCATGCAGGCAGACGAGGTGAATTACGCCGAACACATCGCGCCCATCATGCAGCGTAGCTGTGTGCAGTGCCATCGACCCGGTGGCGCCGGCCCCATGTCGTTCCTCAGCTACGAAGAGATTCGTCCCTGGGCACCGGTGATCATGTATCGCACTGCCATACGGGATCGTATGGGCGCCATGCCTCCCTGGTTTGTGGAAAAAGACATTGGAATTACCGATGGCTTCGAGAGCGATTATTCGCTGTCTGACAAAGAACTCGCCATGATTCAGGCCTGGGCGCAGAACGGTGCGCCGCGGGGCAATCCAGCCGACGAACCGCCTCCCATGGAATTCGCCGAAGGTAACGAATGGACACTGGGTGAGCCTGAACTGGTATTGCGCAGCAGGGATATGACACGGCCAGCAGTGGGACCGGACTGGTGGGGGGATATCGGTCTGGTACCAACCGGCCTGACGGAAGACCGCTACGTGAAATCTATCGAAGTGCGTGAAATCAATGACATCCCGCAGGACCAGGGCACCAGCACCGTGGGTGGTCGTTACATATTTCACCACATGACGTATCAGAGTGGTGTGTTGAGTGCAGATGGCGGCTATATAGAGCCAGATACCACCGTTAGCTGGCCTATCCACGAAGTCGGTCGTAACGCCGATGTATTCCCGGACAGTGCAGGTCGACTTTTGCAGGCAGGTTCTGCACTGCACCTTGAAGCGACCCACATGCACTCCAATGGCCGCGAGACAACGGGGCATTTGGAATTTGGTATCACCTTCTTCCCCCGTGGCTATGAGCCCAAGTACTCTCGTCGAGGTCCGCGTACTGGTAACGGCATTGACCTCGATATCGTTTCAGATCAGGCCAATCAGGAAATTTCCAACTATGTCGTCTTGCAGGAGCACACGAAGATTATGGCCTTCGAACCGCATCTGCATGCGCAGGGTGTGCGTATGTGCCTGGAAGCGATCTGGGGTCACAATCAATTCACATTGAACTGTGTTGGTTATGATCATAACTGGGTGAAGCAGTATATTTATAAAGAAGACCGCGCACCGCTGCTGCCGAAAGGCACTATTTTGCGCACCATCGCCTACATGGATACCACCGATGCCAATCCGAACCTGGCCGATGAGCGCAACTGGTCTGGCGCCGGCCGGCGCTCGGTGTCGAACATGTTCATCGACCTTGGCTATTCAGTCACCATGACTGAGGAGCAATTCCAGGAAGAAATGGCTGTGCGTCGGGAGTTGTTGCGTGATCGTAATGATTACGATGTGGGCTGCCCGCTCTGTTGGGCGCCTGTACCTGATTATTCCGCCAGCAGCGATGACGATTGAGGTAGTACAATGAAAAGCAGTTCAATATCAGGCCTCGTCTCACTACTGCTGCTCTGTGTGAGTCTGTCAGCTTCTGCGCAGGAGCGTCGCATGCTCCTGAGTGGAGAAATGGTTTATCCGGCCTATGAAGGCTGGTGGCCAAATGAAGATGGCACCTACAAGTTGTTCTTCGGCTACATGAACACGAACTGGAAACAGCAGTTCGATATTCCAGTGGGTCCGGCGAACTATTTCAATGTGGCAGAAGAATCGGAATTGGATGACCTTGACAAGGATGCCTTCGATACGTCCACGGCCGATATGGGACAACCGACCCATTTCTATCCGCGCAGAAATCCGTTCCTGTTTACTATAGATGTACCAGCGGATTTTGGTGAGAAGGAAATTGTCTGGACACTGCATAGCCAGGGCAAGGTTGCCCGTGCCTATGGCAGTCTGCTGCCAGACTACCGCATAGACCCCCAGGTAATCTCCACCGAAGTGGGCGGCTCTTACGGTAGCCTAGACGATCGCTTGCGCACCAACATTTCGCCGGAACTGGAATTACGTGGTGATAATTTCCGCACGGCCCGAGTAGGGGAGCCGGTTTCATTGTCAGTCTATGCCAATGACCCGGATGATTTTCCTGCCCGTTCCAATCGGCCAGCACCGAGTACGCCTGAGCAGATCTATCGTCCGCCCTCATCAATCGTGGCGATGTCTGGTCCGGGACTGCGTTTTTCCTGGTCCGTTTACCGTGGTCCAGAGGAAGCGGCGACCTTCGAGCCAACGCAGATGAAAACCTACACCGATACCCGCGTGTATGCCAACTCGCCGTGGTCGCCTCCGTTCTTTATTCCGGAGCCACCCAAGGACAACATCTGGAATGCAACTGTCACTTTCGATGAGCCCGGAGAATACGTGTTACGGGGTATTGCCAGTGATGGTTCCATGTTCACCTATCAAAATGTGACGGTGAATGTGACGCCCTGATTGTGAGCTATCGATTCACACACAGATGAAAATAAATGCCCGGTTCTGCCGGGCGTTTTCATTCATGCCGCGGACAAAACCCCGGACTCGACACGGCGCTGCACGAGGCTGACCAGACGAATCGCCCCGTATAGCCATGGCTGTCACGGTGGGTTATGCTTCTCCGAAACAGAAAGGGTAAGCCCTCGCCCGTAGTCCAGCCTATGAAGTTCTTCACCACGCAGCACCTTGTTGACGAGTTCCTTGACGCGTTTTGCTTTTTCAGGAAGTGCGCTGACAAGAAGCACTTCAGCCAGCGCTGCGCCGCCGCGCTGGCCTTGCTGTGCGCTGCACTCCTGTTGCCGCCGGTTCATGGGGCGGATGCGGTTCAGTTTCCCAAGACCATAGCCTGGTCGGCCTATCCCACCGGCACCGGCGGCTACAGTCAGGCCGTGGCCATCGGTAATATCCTGCAGCGCCAGTACAGCACAAACCTGCGGGTGATTCCCGGGCGCAATGATGTGTCGCGCCTCGCCACCCTGCGTGCGGGACGTGTGCACTTCTCCGCCGGAGGCTCGGAATCGGTGTATGCGCAGGAAGGTATCCTGAACTTCGCGTCCCGCATCTGGGGACCGCAACCGGTGCGGGCCCTGCTCTCCAACTACTCCGATGCCTGCTCGTTCAGCTTCGCCACCGCCGCCGATGCCAACATCAATAGCGTGGCGGACATGAAGGGCAAGCGCATGACCTTCGTGCAGGGGGCGCCTTCGCTCAACAACGCGACGGCCGCCTTGCTGGCCTATGCCAACCTGACCTGGGACGATGTGGTGGCGGTGGAAGTAGGGGGCTATAACGCCTCCATCGATGCGGTGCTCAACAACCGCGCAGACGCCGCCGGCGGCGCCTGCAATTCACCGCCGTTCCTGCGGGTGGAGGCATCACCCCGGGGATTGAAGTGGCCGGAGTTTCCCCATGATGATCCGGAAGCCGTGGCCCGGGTTCGCGCCAGGCTGCCCTGGTATGTTCCCCATGTTGCGATGGAAGGGCCCACCATCGGACCCGAAGGCATCGAGGTATTCTCCTCTGCCTATCCTTTCCTCGTAGGCATGGACGATTCCGATGAGACCCTGGTCTACAGCATGGTGAAGATCATGGTGGAACATTTCGACCAATACAAAGGAAATGCACCTGGCGCCAATGGTTGGGCCATGGACAGGCAGAAATTCGAGCAAGCCTTCGTGCCTTACCATCCCGGTGCCATCCGTTATTTCAAGGAGATCGGTGCCTGGACCGCAAGTGCGGAGGAGACCAATAACCGCAACCTGCATCGACAGTCCGTGCTGCAGGCGGCCTGGAATGCCTTCCTGCCCACCGCCCCGGAAGGCTATACCGAGTTCGAGCAGGCCTGGCTGCGCGCCAGGGAAGCGGCGTTGTCGGCAGCTGGCCTCATCACCCTCGGTGAAGGGCTGTGACGTTTTCAGGATACGTGTGCGGCCATGAGTGAATCAGCAGAGCAACAGCAGGACAGCCTGATCGACAGTATCCCGGAGCCAGCCACGCTGCGCTATCGTGAACTGCCCGCGCTATGGCGCAAGGTCATGGCCGCCATGACGGCGGTATCCATCCTGCTGGCCGTGAACCAGATCTTCAACCTGGGCTTCTTCGTCGGCTACGTCATGCTGGACAGCCGCTACATGTATCTCATCACCGGTGTGATGCTGTGCATGGTCTTCATTACCTTTCCTGCCAACAGGCACAGCCCCTCCCATGTGCCCTGGTATGACATCGCCATCATGGTGGTGATCGCGCTCATCTTCGCCTATTTCGCGTTCTACGCAGAGCGCATCGTCCTCGAGGCCTGGGAATACACGGCGCCCTCTATCGGTGTGTGGCTGGCCTTGCTGACCTGGGTGATCGTGCTAGAGGCGGGGCGGCGGGCCGGTGGTTGGCCGGTGTTTGCCATCGTGCTCCTGTTCTCGCTGTACCCAACCTTTGCCGCCTCGCTGCCTTCCGTTATCGCCGCCCTGAGTATTCCCGTTCAGGACGTTGCCATATTTCACGTGTTAGGAGAGGAGAGCCTGTTTGGCATTCCCATGCAGGTGTTTGCGCAGCTGGTGTTCGGCTTCCTGATCTTCGGTATCTCCCTGCAGTACACCGGTGGCGGCCCGTTCTTCATCAACCTGGCCTTTGCCCTGCTGGGGCATCTGCGCGGCGGGCCGGCGAAAGTGTCCATCTTCTCCTCCGGTCTCATGGGCTCCATGAGCGGTGGCCCGATCTCCAATGTGCTGACCACCGGGCCGCTCTCCATCCCGGCCATGCGGCGCATCGGTTTCAGCAAGGAATATGCGGCGGGCGTGGAAGCCTGTGCCTCTACCGGAGGTGTGTTCATGCCGCCCATCATGGGGGCTACCGCGTTCGTCATGGCCAGTTTCCTCAACATCAGTTACGTGAGTGTGGCCATCGCCGCCATCGTGCCCTCGGTGCTGTATTTCTTCGGCCTGTATATGCAGATCGATGCCTACGCCGCGCGCAAGCAGCTCAGCGGCCTGCCCAGGGAAGAGCTGCCCAGGCTGAGCAGCGTGTTCAAGGATGGCTGGTACTTCATCGTCGTGTTCATCACCCTGATCTGGATGCTGGTGTACCTGCAGCGGGAGGCCGTCGCGCCTTTCTATGCCACGGCCCTGTTACTGGTGATCAACCAGTTCACCAAGCACAAGCTGAACCTGGATCGCTTCATGCAGTTGGTGGCCACCATGGGCAAGTTGCTGGCGGAGCTGGCGGGTATCCTGGCGGCTATCGGACTGATCATCGGCGGCCTGGCGGTGACCGGTATCGCCGGCACGATCGCCAACGACCTGGTCTACCTGGCGGGGGAGAATGTGGTGATACTGCTGGTCATGGGCGCGCTCACCAGTTTTATCCTGGGCATCGGTATGACGGTGACGGCGGCCTATATCTTCCTCGCCATCGTGCTGGTGCCGGCACTGACCAACTCCGGCCTCGATCCCCTGGCCAGCCATATGTTCGTCATGTACTGGGGCATGCTCAGTTTTATCACGCCGCCGGTTGCGCTGGCCGCCTTCGCGGCCGCATCGGTGGCCCATGTGTCTCCCATGCGGGCTGGTATCGAGGCCATGCGGCTGGGGGCGATCATCTACGTGGTGCCATTCTTCTTCGTGTTCAATCCGGCGCTATTGTTGCAGGGCTCTGCCATGGAGAATCTGCAGGCCATCTCCACCGCCCTGATCGGTGTGGCGCTGGTCTCCGCTGCCATCCAGGGTTACCTGATCGGGATCGGCGACCTGGGCAAGGGGGCAGGTGCCATCCTAATCCGCATCCTGGTGGCAGTGTCTGGATTGACCCTGGCCCTGCCGGCGGGAGGCCTGTTTGGCTTTAACCAGATCGTGTTGCTGGCCATCGCCATCGTGTTCCTGGTGGCGGCGGTGTTATTGCGTATTGTACTGAAACCAGTGGACGAAACACCGCTCAAGCCTGCGGCGTGATCTGGCGCCTATTACGGGCAGCGCGCGTTGCAATGCTGCGACCTATAAATTAGTCTTCCTGTTACATTCTCTATGCATGTGGCCCCCTGAATGGCTGCATCCATGCTGCAGGAGACGCCCGATGTTTCGCACTCTACTCGCCAGATCCGCTTTATCTTTCCTTGGTTTTGCCGTCCTGCTGGCCAGCAGCGCCCAGGCCCAGCTGGAACCCATCAATAACCGGCCCAATCCCTATACCTCGGTCGACAACTGGGTCGACCTGCCCAATGGCAGGACCTGGGGCTCGACGGCGGGAGTCGATATCGATCCCGATGGCCGTCACCTGTGGGCCATCGATCGCTGCGGTGCCAACAGCTGCGCGGATTCCAATCTGGACCCCATCCTGAAGATTGATCCTGAGGGCAATGTGGTGGCAGCCATCGGCGCGGGTCTCATGCTGTTTCCCCATGGCCTGCATGTGGATCGCGATGGCAACATCTGGGTTACCGATGCCGCGGGCCCGGATCCGGACAATCCTGCCACCGCCGGCAAGGGCCATGCGGTGTACAAGCTCAGTCCCGAGGGTGAATTGCTGTTAACCCTCGGTTCGCCCGGCGTAGCGGGTGATGGTAGCGGTGGCCTGCTGGAGACGCCCTGCGATGTGGTGACCGATGCCGATGGCAACATCTATGTGGGCGACGGCCACAGTGGCCAGAATGAGAATGCCACGCCGGATACGGTGGCCCGCATCGTGAAATTCGATCGCAATGGCAATCTCATTAAGTACTGGGGTGGCTGGGGCAGCACGGCGGGCAAGATGAAGACGCCCCACGCGCTGGACATCGATTCCCGCAATCGCCTGATCGTGGGTGACCGTGGCAACAATCGCCTGCAGATCTTCGATCTGGATGGTAACTACATTGGTGAGTTCAAGACTTTCTCCCGCCCCAGCGGCATCTTCGTCGCCGACAACGACATCATCTTTGTGGCGGACTCCGAGTCCGAGTTTGATGATGTGCGTAATCCGGGCTGGGAGGCGGGTATTCGTGTTGGGTCCCTGCTGGATGGCATCGTGGATTACTTCATCGATGGGACTGTGGAGGCCTATCCTGAGGGGTCTAATCCTGAGGGGGTGGCTGTTGATGCGGCTGGGAATGTTTACGGTGCCGTGGTGTCTGGCGGTGGGGCTATGATCAAGTCTTCACGCTAGTTTTTGGTTTTTCTTTAAAGGGATATTAATCCAGAAGTTCTGCCCTGACTCCCGCTGCCGATCATTGGGTGCCGAGTAGAGTCGGTCGCTGCGGAACTCGCACAAGCGCTTCGCGCTTGCACTCAGACAGTCCTCGCTCTATTCCGACTCTGCTCGACACCCAAAACATGATCTGACTGGCAGCGGGAGTCAGGGCAGAACTTCTTCCTTCACTGCAAGATTCTTGAGTTCTTTTGCAGGTTCTTGCCCAAGATCATTCTTGTCCACTAACGCAGCCCCGATACTAATGAGTCTCAAAGCCATGAACTGACTGGCAGCCAATGCGCTGACAGAGCTTCTTCCTTCACTGAAAGATTGTTAGACTTTTTCTTGGGATCGTAGCCACAGTCCTGCGCTGGAAGCGTGTTACTGGTTTCTGAGTTTAGTGCTACTGTTTTAGATACTTTCGATTGAGGCTGATTGAGAAGTAGCCTATGCCGATGATGATGAATCCGAGCAGGATCAGTGCCACCGGCCAGCCGATGGAGTCGGCGAAGTATTCGGCGGTGAAGTAGATGATGTAGGCGATGATGGCGAGGTTGCTGATTACCAGCAGCAGTCGGCTGTGGAGTAGGGCGACGGACAGGGCGAGGCCACCAAAGGCCAGGATGGGGAAGAGCATCTCCATGATTACCCGGTCCGGGACCTGGGAGAAGGCGGCGCCGTAGAAGCCGATGGCACCGAAGAAGTTGAGTAGGGGGCTGAGGCGATCGTTACAGTCGCTGCGGAACAGGTAGGCGCATATCAGGTAGCTGATGCCGATGGTCATGGTGAGGTAGTCGTAGTGCTCACCGCTTGCGGTGGGCAGCAGTGAGTTCATTAACAGGTAGGTGAGGACGGTGCCGTTGGTGAAGGCCCAGAAGGTGAGTATGACCCGGCGGTGTACGAAGGTGAGTGCTGTGTAGAACACGAACACCATGGCTATGGTGACGGTGATGGGCCATGTTGAATCGAAGTCCACTCCCATTTCATCCAGGGTGACCAGGGCGCCGCCGGGGATGATGCAGCCGCCGATGCCGTGGAACACGGTGCCCTGTCCGCGGGCGGGGTCGCGCAGCATGAAGTAGGAGCCCGTGCCTGCGAAGATCAGTCCCAGTCCCAGGGTGATGAAGATGCGGCCGGCGGCGCCCAGGTCATCCCAGATCTGGGATACCAGGTAGAGCACGCCCAGGGTGATGAAGATGGCGCCGATCACGTAGAGCAGGCGCATGATGGACAGTGAGGGCAGGCGAGCGATGGGGCCCGTCGGGGAGGGGGCCGTGCTGGTGGTGCCTGTCGATTGTTCGAGCAGTGTTCGTACTTCTGCCTCGCTGATTGCGCCGCTTTCGATACGGGATGCCAGCTCGTCCAGGAGTGCCTGCGCGCTGATGTCCTGTGGCTTATTGCTCATCGAGTACCCAGCCCAGGAACATCAGGTCATCGCGGTAGTAGTTGCGCTCGCTGTCGCCGATGATTTCCAGTTTTTGCCTGGCACTGCCCCGTGACAGGTACCAGCCGAAGCGGCTGGAGACCCTCACGAAGGGGAAGAAGCTGCCGCCGCTGCTGTAGTCGCGCTCCACGGCGACCCCGTCCGGTGAGACTATTTCGTCGGAAAGCTGCAGGCGCTGTGCTTCTATCAATGAGATTTCCTCGCTGACATTGAGTGCGGTGTCATGCAGGAAGAGACGGGTGCTGTAGTTTTCATTGCTGTCCAGCACACCATCATTGTCCGAGTCGAGGTCGGCGCTTAATTCCCGTTCGCGGACCCGACCGTCCACCACATCGTACAGGTTCTGCAGGTAGTTATTGCAGTAGTAAGAGCCAGGATTACGATTCTTGCTGCAGGTAGCGTAGACGAAGTCATAGTCGGTGGAGAGCCGGGTGGCAGGAATGAAGGTGGTGATGAAGATCACCATGATGAAGAGCAGTGGTAGCGCGAACGCGACCGCCAGTAGAATTGCGCGTTTTCTGCTGTCATCCATACTGACCAGACCGGGTAATCAGCTTTTGCTTTTCAGTTGTGCGTAGCGGCTCAGGGTGTCGGGATCGTTGTTAATGTTGCGTTCTATGAGTTTGACCAGGTCCCGTTTCGATACCAAGCCCCGGTTGCCGATGAAATCCGAGTTTACGACGAGATAGACCAGCAGGATGACAAACAGTAGGGGATACAATACGGGTAATTCGATGCTCAGCATGCGCAGTACGGCTGCGAAGCATATCCCCACGATCAGGAACGAACGAATGGAAGATTCGCGCGCAATCTGGCGCTTGGCGCGCAGCAATATCTGGAAATCGCGCTCATTCATGGCCTTGCCCTGCGGAAGTTGAGGTACGGATAGGCTATCAAAATCGGGGTGATTGTCTACGGCTGGGGTTTTGCGCTGTGAACGGGGTCCGGATTCTGGTCCTGTCAGCCGGTTTCCCGACTATCCGGGGCTGCCAGTCCTGTCACGGAGCCGCGTGCTTCGCCCACTTGCCGTGACTTGCACCGGCCCGTGATCTTGTTTACTTTGCGGCTTTGTCACCTTTGGGGTCCGGGCACCTATGTTGCACATCACGAAAAGCGTACACGCGCTGGTTGAGGAAGCGGAAAAAGAAGTTACTACCCTCACGCCCGAAGAAGTGGAACAGCGAATCGGTGAGCCGGGATTGCTGCTGGTAGACCTCAGGGATATCAGGGAGTTGCAGCGGGACGGCAAGATTCCCGATGCCCTGCATGTGCCCCGCGGCATGCTGGAATTCTGGATCGATCCCCAGAGCCCGTATTATCGTCGGGAGTTCGACACGGTGGATTCGCTCATTCTGTATTGCAACAAGGGTTCACGCTCGGCGCTGGCTGCCCGCTCACTGCAATCCATGGGCATCGATGCCGTGGCGCACATGGCGGGAGGCTTCGATCGCTGGCTGCAGGATGTGGGTCGAGTGGAGCAACTGCCAGAGCGGAAGAAATAGACTGCCAGAGCGTGGAACTTAAATAGCCAGAGTGTGGAAAATAAATAGCCAGAGCGCCTCAAACTACCCGTCAGAGCCTGCCAACACGGCGGCGGGCCAGCGCCGGCGACTAGACCTGCGCCCCTGTCACTGGCTATGATGCCTCCCTTGCCAGCAATGCGCTACGGGAGAGAATTCATGGCCCATAACAACAATACAGTACCCGTGAACACGACGTCGCGACGGCTCAGTCGCCGCCGTCTGTTGCAATCCCTGCCACTGCTTCCGCTGGTGCCCTCCGCGCTGGCGCAGGGTCCGCAAGCGGTGGCCGTGCGCAAGATTCATTGTTTCGATATCCGGGTCAGCGATGTCGCGCGTTCAGTCGCCTTCTACCAGGACCTGTTCGGTGCCCCGGTGCAGGCCCGGCAGGGTGAGCGGGTGTGCCTGCGGGTAGGGGACGGTCCCCATTTCTTCTCTGTTTCGCCACTGGCTCCCGGTCAGCAGCCGGGCTACAGTCACATCGGCCTCAGTGTGGCCGACTTCGATGTCGAGCGGGTGCGAAACCAATTGGCGAGCCATGGCATCAGGCCGGGCGCGGCGCCAGCGGCTAACGAATCCGGTCTCGACATCGCCTCCCGTAGCTGGGTAGTAAGTCGGGGAGCTACCCAGGAATTGTATTTTGCCGATGCGGAAGGCCTGGTCTATCAGCTCACCAGTGAAAACTACTGTGGCGGCGGCAGGCTGGGTGATCAATGCCAGTCGGTCGAGGCGGCACCCGGGCCGGGACTGTTCCAACTCGTGGATTACAGCCACTTCACCAATTTTGTCGGTGGTCGTGATCGCGCCAATAATTTCTACACCACGGCCTTCGGCAAGACCTACCAGGCCTATCAGGGGCCGACCTCGCCGGTGATCGGTGTGGGTGACGGCATCCAGTTTCTCATGTACACCGGCGGCAACTCGGCCGCACCACCCACGGAGGCTGCCGAGATTCACCATACCTGTTTCACCATGAATAACTTCAACGTGGATCGCATCCTGGCGCAGCTCACCGACTATGGCCTCAGCGCGCGGGAGAATCAATCCGACAACAGTCCGCTGCAGCACTGGGTCAGCATGCGTATGCCCAATCGCGGCGGCGCGGAGGGGGGTACCCCGGAAGTGTATTTCTCGGACCCCGATGGCATTCGCATTCAATTGCAGGATCCCGGTTACTGTGGTGGTACCGGTTACCTGGGTGACAGTTGTCCCCCTTTGGCATAGGCCAAAACTGATTCATAAACGGAGCATCAACTAAAAGGAACGTCATGGAATATCGATATATTGGATCCAGTGGGCTGAGGGTGTCACCCATCTGTATGGGCACCATGAGCTTCGGTACCTGGAGCGACAAGAGTGAAGCATTTCGCATTCTTGATACTGCCTTCGAACGTGGCATCAACTTCTACGATACGGCCGAGGTTTACCCGGTTCCGCCGACAGCAGAACTGGCAGGATTGACCGAGGAAATATTTGGTCAGTGGATAAAGACCCGTCCGCGGGATGCCCTGATCATCGCCACCAAGGTGGCAGGTGCGGCCTCGGGCTGGTTTGTGCCTCCGATCCGCCAGGGACTGACCGCTATCGACAGGCACCATGTCGAGCGTGCGGTAGAAGGCAGCCTGCGGCGCATGGGTATCGACTATATCGATCTGTACCAGGTGCACTGGCCGGATACGGTGGTGCCTATCGATGAGTCAATGGAGGCACTGAACCGCCTGGTGGAGGCGGGCAAGGTGCGCTACCTGGGCACGTCCAACGAAAACGCCTACGGACTCACCAAGGCTAACACCATTGCGGACTACGAGGGCCTGGCGCGCTTCGAGTCCATCCAGAATAACTTCTCCCTGCTGAATCGACGCTTCTTCGATGAACTGGCCAATGTCTGCCGCCAGGAGAATGTCTCTCTGCTGCCCTACTCACCCATCGGGGGTGGGGTATTGAGCGGCAAGTACAACGGTGGCGAGATTCCCGCCAATTCACGCTTTGCCGATTACCAGAGCGCCGGTGAGGCGAGGCAGCGGGCCATGGCCGATCGCTTCGTCAACGAGGCTACCCTGGCCAGCACGGCCAGGTATCTCACCATTGCCGAGCAGGCCGGTCTGTCGCCGGTCACCCTGGCAACGGCATGGAGCATGCAGCATGACTTTGTGGCCTCGACAATAATCGGTGCGCGGTCTGCCGATCAGTTGGGTGAGTCGCTGGCGGCGCTCGATGTGGTTCTGGACGATGAAGTGATGCGAGAGTGTGACAAGGTTCATGAAGACTATCCCTACGCTATGGGTTAGCGTGCTGCTGATCTGTACCAATGCTGCATTGGCGCAGAGTGTGCACATCAGTCATTGCCTGCGCGCCTGTCCCCAGGTGTCCGATGCGCGCAACGAGGTGGTCGTGCGCCACCTCTACGCGGCGTCCATCATGCAGAATTCGGGGCTGGCGGAGTGGGTGGCCTACCGCGTGGTACCGGGTTCTGTGGGTGTCGCGTCCCTGCTGGAACGGTGGTGGCAGCAGGATGAGTTGCTGCAAACACCCAATGGTCTCGTCGACAGTGACAGCGGCGTGGATTTCGTGCAGCCCGACCTCAGTAATGCGCAGGACCGGGATTACCGACTCAACGAGATCAGGTTGACCTCAGAAGACCGTGGGCGCCTTGCACCCATGACCAGTTTCGCCGGCACGCCGTACTGGGATGAATTGAATTATCTCAGCAACATGGCGCCCATTCCCCAGGGCCTGAGGGTGGGCAGTTGGTCGAGGCTGGACCAGGCGCTCAACGAACTGGTGGCGAGTACGGGCAGCCTGTATGTTGTGTCCGGTCCACTCTATGCGGGAAATGGTCTGCGGTCTGACCTGGAACCATCCCATTTCTACAAGTTGATCACCGACGGTGAACGCATCGCGGCGTTTCGCTTCCCGGTGAGCGCCCCGGTGCATGCCGACTACTGTGCCTACCGCAGCAGCCTCGACCAGATTGAATCCGAGAGTGGTCTCGCCCTGTTGCCTGCGCTGGACGCGGCTGACAATGCTCAGCTAGTCGAGTTGTTAAACTGCCAATCCTGAAAGAGAACAGTCATGAACCTTGTTTTTGAAGCCGAGCCGCAGGCCGTCGTACCGGTCGCCGGCAGCGAGCAATACTTTCCCGTGCGCCGCATTTATTGTGTGGGCCAGAACTACGGCGACCATGTGCGCGAGATGGGAGGCGACCCGAAGAAGAGTTCGCCTGTGTTCTTCAGTAAACCAGCGAACGCCATCGTCACTGGAAACCGGGATGTAAACTATCCCTCCGGCACCTCGGATCTGCACTACGAGGCGGAGCTGGTGGTTGCCCTGGGAAGCGGTGGTTCAAGTATCCCGGTGGAAGCGGCGAGTGAGTGTATCTTCGGCTACGCCGTCGGCATCGATTTCACTCGCCGTGATCTGCAGGCGGCGGCCAAGGCAGGCGGCAAGCCCTGGGATGCGGCCAAGGGCTTCGATCAATCGGCGCCCCTGTCTGCCATCAGCAGGGTTGGCAGTTCTCATCCCGTTTCGGGCAGGATCTGGTTGGCCGTGAATGATGAAATCAGGCAGGATGCAGACCTCTCAGACATGATATGGTCTGTACCCGAGATTATCGCAGAACTGTCCCGGCTCTTTGAGTTGCGAGCAGGCGACCTGATCTTTACCGGCACGCCATCGGGAGTATCGGCCGTGGTAGCTGGAGACCGCATCAAGGCGGGCATCGACGCGGTGGGCGAGATTGAATTCAGCCTGCTTCCGGCTATTGGCTGATACCAAACCAGGGAGACACCATGAGCACCGACCAGGGCATTCTGCTGTTACTGCTGCTCGCCCTGTTGGTGTTCCTCGTGTGGGGTCGTTGGCGCTATGACATCGTGGCACTGGCGGCACTGTTCGCGGCCAGTCTGTTCGGCCTGGTTCCCCAGGGGGACATCTTCAGCGGCTTCGGCAGCCCGGCGACGATCACCGTGGTGCTGGTGCTTATCGTCAGTCACGGCCTCACCAAGTCCGGCGCCGTGGAATATATCAATCGCCTGATTGATCCGTTCGCCGGTCATCCCCGTCTCCATATCATGGTGTTGAGCTTCGTTGCGGCCTTTCTCTCCATGTTCATGAATAATGTGGGTGCCCTGGCGCTTTTGATGCCAGTTGCCATTCAGTCTGCCATCAAGGCCGATCGCTCGCCGGCAACGGTGTTGATGCCGTTGTCATTTGCTTCGATTCTGGGTGGTCTGGTCACCCTCATTGGAACGCCGCCCAATATACTGATCGCCAGTTACCGGCAGGAAGTTACCGGCGAGTCCTTCACCATGTTCGACTTCACGCCGGTCGGTGGTGTTATCGCCCTGGCGGGGATCATCTTCATGTTGTTCATGGGCTGGCGCCTGGTGAAGGTGCGTAGCACGGATCTCGGCGCGAATCTGTTTGATATCGATGGCTACCTGTTTGAAACACGGGTAACCGAAGACTCGCCTGTGGTAGGGATGTCCACCTCAAAATTCCAGACCATGTTACGCGATAACAAGATGGATCTGCTGGCGCGCATCAGCGGTGACATCGAGTTCGCTCCCCCCGATGGTCGTTACAAGATCAAGAAAGGGGACTACCTGATGATCCAGGGTGCCCATGATGACGTGCAGGCCATGGCCAGCGAACACAAACTCTCGCTGCACACCGCCACCAACCAGAAGACCGAGTTCAGTCATTCCATTGATACCAAGGTTGTGGAGGTGGTTGTCACCGCCAACTCCCCACTCGTCGGCAGAACACCTGCCGATACCCGATTCAATCTGCGCTACCAGGTAAACCTGCTGGCAGTTTCCCGGGCGGGTACGCCACACCAGAGTCGCCTGCGTCACTTCCAGATGCAGGCAGGTGATGTGCTGTTGCTGCATGGCGACCAGGACCTCATCGATGCGGCCATAGGGCGATTGCAATGTTATCCCCTGGCTGAGCGCAAATTCGATCTCAGGGATTCCTCCAAGGCGAAACCGGCGCTGATTACCTTTCTGCTGGCTATCGGCGCCACTGCGCTGGGCCTGATGCCGATTCAGCTGGCCCTGGGCATCGCCACGGTAGCCATGGCGGTTACCAAGGTGGTGCCGATCCGGGAGTTCTATGATGGCGTGGACTGGCCGGTTGTGGTCCTGCTCGGCGCCATGATTCCCCTGGGTTCTGCGCTGCAGGAAACGGGCACAACAGACCTGCTGGTGAGTGGCATCCTGGCCGTGGTGGGGGATATGTCGCCGGTATTCATACTGGTGGTTTTGCTGGTGATTACCATGACCGTGTCCGATGTGCTGAACAATGCGGCCACGGCAATCCTCATGGCGCCCATCGCCTACAATATCGCTACATCCCTCGGTCACAATCCGGACGCATTTCTCATGGCCGTGGCAGTCGGGGCATCCTGCGCCTTCCTGACACCTATCGGGCACCAAAATAATGCATTGATCATGGGTCCCGGCGGGTATAAATTCGGTGATTACTGGCGAATGGGCCTGCCACTGGAGGTGATTATTGTCATCGTTGCCATTCCCATGTTATTACTAGCCTGGCCGCTGTGAGTGCAGGCTGCGGACAAACGCGTTGAAAGCGAGTTGGAAGGAAATTGATAGCGAGTGGTGCGGCTGTGCGGTGTCCCCGATTGCAGGTCAGTACGGGGAATCCGGCACGGAAGAGTAAAGAGTAAAGAGCGATTCATTAACCAGAACACGATACCAGAAGGCCTTAAAGAAGATACCTGATACCTCGAGCTACACAACGCAAGGCCACTGTCTTTTCGACGAGATGTCAGCTTCGATGCTCCCATGCGAGTAAATTGGAAATCCTACAATCCGGGCAAGTTCTACGATGAACTGATCAGTAGCCCGGGCTATGCGCGAAAGCCTGCCAGGCGTCTCGCCAGTTACCTCCGTTCCCTCAATCATGAAGATCTGCTACGCAAGAAAACTGCAGCGGAACTCGCCATCAAGACCATGGGCATTTCCTTCACGGTCTACAGTGATGCCGGAAACATCGATCGCGAATGGCCAATGGATATCATTCCGCGCCTGATTGCAGCCTCGGAATGGGATCAGACCAGTAAGGGGCTTGAGCAGCGCCTGCGGGCCCTCAACTGTTTCATCCATGATATTTACAACGACCAGAAAGTTCTCAAGGATAAGTTGCTGCCCGCGGACCTGATCTACAATTCAGGCAATTTCCGCAAGCAATGTGTCGGTATCAAGCCGCGCTACAACGTGTGGGCTCATATCTGTGGTACCGACCTGATCAAGGATGAGCACGGGCAATTCCATGTGCTGGAGGATAATCTGCGAGTGCCATCCGGTGTGTCCTACATGCTGGAGAACCGGCGCGTCACCAAGCGGGTTTTTCCGGAGCTGTTCGACAGCAATTACAATATCCGCCCAGTAACTGACTATCCTGCCGAACTGCTGGATATGCTGTCGTCGCTGTCTCCTCGACAGGTCAAATATCCCTCGGTTGTGGTGCTTACACCGGGTATCTATAACTCCGCCTATTTTGAACATTCCTTCCTCGCCCAGCGCATGGGGGCGGAATTGGTGGAGGGTGGCGACCTGGTGGTGGAGAACGAGAAAGTTTACATGCGTACCATCGATGGCCTGGAGCAGGTGGATGTGATCTATCGTCGCATCGATGACCTGTTCCTTGATCCCGCTGCATTCAACAAGGATTCTGTGCTGGGTGTACGTGGGCTGTTCAATGCCTGGCACAAGGGCAATGTGGCGCTGGCCAACGCACCGGGTGCTGGTGTGGCCGATGACAAGATCATCTATACCTATGTGCCCAAGATCATCAAATACTACCTCGATGAAGATCCCATTCTGCCCAATGTGCCAAGCTATATGTGCGTGGACAAGGTGCAGCGGGATCATGTGCTGAAGAACCTGGACAAGCTGGTGGTGAAGCCGGCCAATGAATCTGGCGGCTACGGTATGCTCATAGGTCCACAGGCCAGCAAGGCAGAGCGGGCCGAATTTGCCCGACGCATCAAGGCCAACCCGCGCAATTACATGGCGCAACCGCTCATCTCCCTGTCTACGGTGCCAATCCTCGGCGAGCGTTCGGTGGAACCCCGGCACGTGGATTTGCGACCGTTTATCCTGCAGGGTGCCAAATCCTATGTGACCCCGGGCGGCCTCAGTCGGGTAGCCATGGTGAAAGGTTCCTATGTGGTGAATTCTTCCCAGGGTGGCGGCAGTAAAGACACCTGGATTGTTGAGGACTTTTAACTCAGACCATGTTGCTTTCACGAGTTGCAGAACGCGTTTACTGGCAGGCCCGCTACCTGGAGCGAGCGGAGAATACCGCGCGCCTGTTGAGCGTGTTCTCGGCGCTGCTGATGGATCTGCCACGTGGTACCAAGGTGGGCTGGGATACGCTTATCCAGATCACCGGGAATGAAAAAGACTTCGGTCAGCGATTCAAGCAGGCGCAGGAACGCAATGTCATGCGCTATCTGTTGTCTGATCGCAGTGGCGTATCCGTCGTCGACATGCTGGCGCAGACCCGCGAGAACGCGCGCACGACCCGTGAAATCATGCCCACCGAAGCCTTCGAGCTGATCAACGAATTGTATTACATGGCCAGGGATCGAGCGGTGCAGGGAGTCGACCGGGGCGAACGGCATGAGTTGCTGGAAGGGATCGTCGCCGATTGTCAGCAGATCTGGGGGCTGTTGGCTGGCACCATGAGTCGGGACGATGCCTACAGCTTCATTCGCCTGGGGCGCAGTATCGAGCGTGCGGATATGACGACCCGTATCGTGGATGTGGGTTCCAGCAACCTGCTGTCCGACATCGATGACAAGGGCGCCAACCCCAATGCCCGTGAACCCTACGAGAACGTTCTGTGGATGAATGTGCTGCGCTCACAGAGTGCCTTTCAGATGTATCGCCAGCACGTGCGACAGCGCATCAAGGCGCAGGAAGTCGTCAAGTTCCTGCTGCAGGATGAACAGTTTCCCAGATCGACTGCCCACAACCTCACCACCATCACCAAGGTGCTGAGCAAACTGCCGAATCACTCCAAGGTAAAGTGGCAGGTGGGCAAGGTGCGCAAGATGGTGAGGGAGGCCGATGTGGACCGATTGCTGCGCCGCGGATTGCTGCGCCATCTGGATGCCGTGCAACTGGAAATTGCCCAGGTCCATTTCAAGATCGCCGATACCTGGTTCCTGCCCAACAAGTAGAGTCTCCATTCAACAGGCAGCCAGTCTGTTTGTGGGGGCCGGGTCCTATGAAAAACTTCCAGTGCAGTTGTGGTCAGAGTCTTTTTTTCGAGAATACCCGTTGTTTGAACTGCGGCGAAGACGTGGGCTTCGATCCCTTGCGCTTCAGCATGGGTCCGGTCGGAGGCAAGACCATTTGCCAGAATCGCATCGACTATGATGTGTGCAACTGGTTTGTGACGGAACCCGGGTCCAGTTTCTGTGCCTCCTGCAGCCTCAACCACACCATACCCAACCTGCTGGTCCCTGGCCGTCGTCGCTGGTGGAAGAACCTGGAGCACGCCAAGCGCAGGCTGATCTATTCGCTGCTCTCTCTCGGTCTGCCCATAGTCAGCAAGCAGGAAGATGAGTACGGGCTGGCCTTCGAATTCATTGAGGATCAGCGTACCAATCCCCGGGTCTACGAGGAGCACGTCAACACCGGTCATCACAATGGCCTGATAACCATCAACATCGCCGAGGCAGATGAGGTCAATCGCGAGATCAGTCGCCAGTACACCGGTGAGTTGTATCGCACACTGCTCGGGCATTTCCGGCATGAAAGCGGGCACTACTATTACTACCTGCTGGTGGTGAGGGATGGCAAGCAGGAAGAGTTCAGGGAGCTGTTCGGCGATCCGTCACAGGACTATTCGACGGCGCTGGAGCAGTATTACGCCATCAAGGCCAATGCCCTGAAGGATCCCGAGTACATCAGCCACTATGCCCAATCCCACCCGCTGGAAGACTGGGCGGAAGTCTGGTCCCACTACCTGCACATGGTGGACACCCTGGACACGGCCAGTGTCTACGGCATGCAGCAGGGGTCAAGCCATTGGGATGACATCGATGAGCTCACCAGTAAATGGTCGGAGTTGAGCGTGATGCTGAACGCCCTGAACCGGTCCATGGGGCTGGAGGATGCCTATCCGTTCACGCTGTCGGAGCTGACTCTCAGGAAGCTGCGCTTCGTGCATGGATTGATCTACCCCGACTAAGGGAGCTGCAAGGGCTTGGTAATGGAGGCCGGGCCGGGGATGGCTGATGGTCGCGAGGCTTGCAAGAAGAATCCGGAGTGACAGAGGCCACCCCGGTGAGTGTGGAGAGACGCGAGTGTTCGGACTTACTGCAGGCTTTCTGTCAGTTCGTCCAGCTCTTCCAGATCATCGTACTCGTACTCGAGCGCAATGCGCTTGCTGTCCAGCCGCTCTTCGATACGCCTGCGCAGCTCCGTGATATGGGAGCGGGATGACGCACGTGTCTCCGCCGCTGGCTCATCCTCATCGACTGCCGTGGCAGCCAATTCGAAGATTTCCGGATTGCTTTCTTCTACGGAATCATCCCATTTTTGCTCTTTCATAGAACACCTCTCAGGATCAAAGTGGCACTCTTGCCGGCAAGAAGCCCTTGCTGGAGTTATCGTGTCCAGCGACGCGAATCTTCAATAAAAAATGCCGATCTGGCAAAACTTTTTTTAGGTGAATGTGATCTGGAACACTTCGGGAAAGTGGCGAGGCAGGGCGGCCTATTCGTCATCCAGATCGTCATCCGGGTCGTCCTCCCGGAGCATGGCGATGGTCTGCTGGCGCAGGGACTTCTTGGCGATCTTGCCGGAGGCGATACGGGGCAGCTGCTCGTGTTGGAAGAAGATATAGGCGGGGATCTTGAAGGCGGCGAGCCGGGATTCCAGGAAGCGCTTAAGCTCGGATTGATCCAGCGAGCGATCCGGTTTCAGCATCACGGTGGCACAGGGAATCTCGCCCAGGCGCTCGTCCGGAATGCCATACACGGAGGCCTCGCTCACCGCCGGATGTTCGTGGATGGCGTACTCCACCTCGGCGCAGCCGATGTTCTCACCACCGCGGATCACGATGTCCTTGGCACGGTCGAGGATGATGAGGAAGCCCAGCTCATCCAGTTTGCCGATGTCGCCCGTGTGGAACCAGCCATTCTCGATGACCTCCTCGGTGGCCTCCGGCTTGTTCCAGTAGCCCTTCATTATGGTCGGGCCCTTGATACAAATTTCCCCGATCTCTTCATTGGCCAGGGTATTCCCGGCCTCGTCCACGATCTTGATTTCAGTGAGCGGGGGGCTGGGGCGACCGGTACTGTTAGGCCGGGACAGGTAGAACTTGCCGGAGATGATCGCGCCGATGGCATTGGTTTCCGTCAGGCCATAGCCGAGGCCGGGCAGGGCCTTCTCCGGGAACTTCCTGGTCATCATCGACAGGTGTTCCGGAGGACGCGGTGCGCCTCCGCTTTGTACCGAACGCAGGCTGCTCAGGTCGGTGCTGTCGAACTGCTTCGAGTGCATGACCTCCCAGGTCATGGTGGGGACGCCATGCAGGATGGAGATGCGCTCCTGCTCGATCAGGGACAGCGCTTCCTCCGCATCCCACTTGTACATCATCACGAATTTGCGCAGGTAGACGAAGCTGTTGAGGAACTGGGCATGACTGCCGGTGACGTGGAAGAGGGGTACATTGGCCAACAGGGCGGGTTGCCACGGGGGATTCTTCTCCACCAATTCCGGTCGCAATATTTCGTTGATCTCTTTAACGAACTTCCAGGTGTACAGGGCGCTGATGATGGCGCGGTGACTGGACAGCACGCCCTTCGGTTCCCCGGTTGAACCCGAGGTGTACATGATCGAAGCTGCCTGATCCGGCTGTACGTCGAAGGCATCGATCTCGCCCTGGCTCAGCGGTTCCACAGAGCGCAGGAGTTTAAAAAACTCTGGAAAGAGCCTGGCATCTTCACCGGTGCCGGGCTTGATCAGGATCACCTCGACACCCAGCTCGGCAATATAGGGTTTGATGGCATGGAAGCGCGTGAGGTCTGCGATGACCAGGCGGCTGCCGCTGTCGCTCAATCCATAATTCAGCTCCGGGCCTTTCCACCAGGAATTCATCGGCACCACGATGGCGCCAATCTGGGTAACCGCCATGTAGCTGATACACCATTCGGTGGAGTTGCGCGCACAGATGGCCACGCGGTCGCCCCGGCCTATGCCGTAGCGTTCAATAAGAATGCGTCCCAGGCGGCGAGACAGATCGATAGTTTCGCCGAAACTGAAGCGCTCATTCATGTAAACGAGGAAGGGGAGGTCTGGCTCCTGCAATCCCAGTGCGTACAGTGTGCCCAGGTTGGCGGGGACCTTGCTGAAAACCGGCAGTTCAATACCGTCGATAACTTCAGTATGCACGGCTAGTTCGGCATCCGCAGCCTTGTGCGCGGCAACGATCTCTTTTAACTGCGCCAGGTCCTGGCGAATCTCTTCATCGCTCAGCATGTTGAATGGTTACTCTGACTTGAACTCAACGGTGACCTTGCCCATGGCCCGGCGTTGGGTAAACACATTGAAGGCCTCAACAAACTGCTCGCTGGGGTAGGCCTGGGTGACGACTGGATGCAGCTTGCCCGCTTCATACAGGGACAGTAATTCAGTGAAGTTCTTTTCGTACTCGGCGGGCTCTTCCTTGCGGAACCGACCGAGGAATACACCCACCATGGATGCGCCTTTCAACAGCGCCAGGTTGGCCTTGTACTCGGGTATGCGCCCACTGGTGAAACCCACTACCAGGAGACGGCCATTCCAGTTGATGCAACGACAGCTCTGGTCGAACAGGTCACCCCCCACCGGGTCATAGATGACGTCGGCTCCGCGATCGTTGGTGAGAGCCTTCACCTTGTCTTTCAGTTCGCCGTCGCCGTAGTTGAGCAGGTGGTCGGGCTTGCAGTGTTCGTCGATGAAAGCCAGTTTCTCGTCGGTGCTGGCGGCAGCGATTACCTTCGCGCCCATGACCTTGCCCAGTTCGACGGCGGTGATGCCCACGCCGCCACTGGCGCCCAGCACCAGCAGGGTTTCCCCGGGCTGCAGGCGGGCGCGCTGCTTCAGTGCATGGTAGGAGGTGGTGTAGACCATGGCGAAACCGGCCGCGGTCTTGAAGTCCATATTGTCCGGAATCCTGTGGACGCTATCGGCCTTGACCAGTACCTGTTCGGCGAGGCCGCCGATGCCGGGAATCGCCATCACCCGGTCACCCACTGCGAAGCCCTCGAAGCCGGGTCCGATCTTGCGAATGATGCCTCCCACTTCTGAGCCCGGGGTAAACGGCATGGGTGGCTGGAATTGATACTTGCCCTGAATCTGCAATCCGTCGGGGAAGTTCAGCGATGCGGCATACACCTCAACCACGGCTTCCTTGTCACCGGGTTCGAGGTCTGGCACTTCTTCCATAACCAGGTTTTCAGGAGGCCCGTAGGACTTGCACAGCACCGCTTTCATGTCATCACCGCTGGATTGAGGAAGCGCGATTCAATCATGTTTGGCATGGGACTTCAAACCTCAAGCCGGGGGTGGCGGCGTGTTGTTGTGCGCGATGCAAAGCAGTATAGTGGCTCACCCTATTCGCGACGTGATCCCTGCATGAACGAACAAGAAAGGGTGGCCTATCTCCGCAGTATGGGTTGCCAGGTTTACTACCCCCGTTTCATCCTTCCCGGTGCCAGGCCTTCTCCCCATTACGAGCAGCCTGATGCGGCCGTGGCGGAAGTGGAAACCGCTGCGGCAGTCGAACGCAAGGCGCGGACTGCCCCGGCGTCCTCTGTCGATGGCGCCGCCACTGCCCGGGAATTAACCAGGCCTGCTGCAACAAGGCAGCAAGCGGCGAAGTTGGCAACAGAAAAGCCGGCAACAGAAAAGCCAGCAACAGAAGAGGCAGGCACAGCAAGGAAGCCTGCAGCGCGAACCTCCGCCGGAACAGGCGCTGCGGCGGCCTCGCCGACCCAGGATGCAGCAGAGGTCCTGCGCTTCAACCTGCAGTACTTTCCCATCAATGAATCCCTCGCGGTCATCAACGAGTCGCCGCACCAGCTTGCCGGCAGGCAAGGCAGGGAAGTGCAGGACTTGTTGCTGGCCATATTGAGAGCGTTGTCAGTCAGCGTGCCCGAACACGGCTTGCAGGCAGAGCAGTTCAACTGGCCCCTGGCCGAAGGGCTGGAGGTGATGGGGGATGGGCGTCGTGGAGCCGGCCTGGCCCTGCAAGGGTTTATCAGCCAGCGCCAGGAACAGGATCGTTTCCAGAACCTGCTGGTGTTTACTGCGCAACTGGCCGACCTGCTGGGTCCCGGCCACGACAAGAGAGACGAGCACTACGGCGACCACGGTGCCGTGGCAGCCGGCTACCAGCTTTGTATCAGCCATAGCCTGTCGGCGATGATCGCCCACCCGCAACTGAAGCGGGAAGTCTGGGCCCATTTGCAGGCGCTGCACGGACGACTGCAAGCGCCGCAGTAAGATTTCACAGAGTATCGTGATGGAAAACCATTCCAACCTGGCCACCCGTTTCTTTGCCCGTACCATGCGCCATAGCGATCTGGACCTGGTCGTGCAGAACGAGAATGCAGCCTATGAACACCCCTGGAGCAAGCGCATCTTCCTCGATTGCCTGCGGGCCGGCTATCAATGCTGGGTACTGGCCAACAAGCATCAGATCGTGGCGCACGGGGTGATGTCGGTGGCGATTGGCGAAAGCCATTTGCTGACACTGTGTGTGAACCCGGACTATCAACGCATGGGTTACGGGCGCAAGCTGTTCAATCTATTGCTGGATCGGGCGTATAAACTGGATGCGGAGGTTTGCTTCCTGGAAGTGAGGGCATCGAATGCGCCAGCGATAGCGCTCTACAGATCCCTGGGATTCACCCAGATCGGTGAGAGAAAGAATTATTATCCCGGGCAGTCCGGTCGCGAGGATGCGCTGATCATGTCCCGCTCGCTGCCCTTGCCCTGACGGTGTTAATCGCCGCTGCGGTTTGACGGTTCGCTGGACAACTCGCTTGCCTCGCTCGCTTCCCGCTTACCCGCGATGGCCTTGATTACCAACTTGATGCTCGCGATCAGGATAAAGGCAGACAGCATGATCGCCGCCAGCATCAACACGGTGCCCAGCAGGATGGTCAGCATTTCCGCGCGGGAAATATCCTGCCAGCTGGCAATGCCCCACAGACAGAGTGCCCCGATGCACACGGATGCAATCACGGCGGAGGTCTTCTTGCGCACTCTAAGCAGGGAAAACATTACAGGTCGGGCTCACCATCGAGATCATTGAAACTGCTGCTACAGTCAGGATAACCAGTACAGCCCCAGAATTCACCCTTCTTTCCCTTGCGCTTCGCCAGTAGCTTCCCGCAATCGGGGCAACGGAAGGCGCGTTCCGGCCGGCCATTGTGGTCTTTCAGGGTAATCTTGCAGCCGCGGGAGAAGCCGCTGCAAAACCAGTAATCGCCTTTCTCCGGCGCGGCACGCACCATGCGTCGCGTGCAGATGGGGCAGCGATAGTGCGCATTCACTTGCTCACTGGGTTTGCCATCCACGTCGTTCAGTGTGCGGCGGCATTCAGGAAACCCGGTGCAGCCCCAGAAGGGCCCCATCTTGCCTTCGATTCTGCGCAGCGGCTTCTTGCAGTCTGGGCAAGGGTAGTTGCGTGAAGCGGCAGCCTTGTCGTCGGCTTCTGTCATGGGGCAGGAGAAGTGAGATAGGAATCAGTTGTGAGCGCCACAGCGCGCCTTACAGGGTAACAGGTTTTTAAACCCGGATGCCAAGACTATCGAACACCGCCTGTTCGAGGCAGCAGCCCAGTTCCGCCAGTCTGCCTGCTTCCACCCAGCGGATGGTGCCAGTGTGGTCGTCCGCGCAACTGGTCTCAGGCTCAGGATAGCGGCAGGGCACGAGGAATTCGATGCAGCTGCTGCCATCACAGCTGGCAGCGATGCACTGGGGCGACGTGTGCAGTGCACTGCCGGGGGCCATCGCGCCTGCACGTTTCAGCTCGGCGATACAGCCATTGATACCTTCTTCCCAGCCTTCGTTCGCCTGTAATTCACGGCAGGGCAAATGCCAGTGGTCACCCCTTTGCCACAGCAATACCCGATCCCTGTCATCAAGGATGAGCAGGCGTTGCAGCAGGGGTCTGGAAGTTGTTATCTGGTTTTCAGAAGGTGATTCCGCGATCGGGCTTTTCTGTGAGTCCTGACCCTTTGCTATTTCAAGGCCCATGCCTTGCCGATTGCGGCGAACAACTTTCATGGCTATGTCAGGACCGCGTTCGTCACCATCGGCTCCCAGGCCCAGGCTGCGAACAATAATCTCCGTTCCAACCTCGAGCTGGAAGCCCTCATCCTCCATCAGGAACAGTCCACCATCCGACATATCCCGGGCCCTGGCGCGCAGGGTGCCGGTGGCAGGGTGGCTGTATTCCACCTCCAGGGGTGCCTGGTGACGTTTGAATTGGCGAAGTTCTTCCATGGATCCTGACTGCCGGGTTTTGCCGTATTCAGCCTAAAGTCTAGACCCGATTGGGAGATTTTCCTGTGCTGTGCCGAGATGCCTGCCCGGGCCCGCGCTGGACGCGGGTTAACCGCTGTGAGAACAGGGGCAGGCGGACCCGGTCAGAGTAAGTCTGCGAGGGCGGCCAGTAGCTGGCTGTTTTCCTCGGGTGTACCAATGCTGATGCGCAATTTGTCCTCGAGTCGGGGTTGCCGGAAATGGCGCACCAGGATCTGTTGCTGCTTGAGGCTCTGGTACAGTGCTTCGGCATCGCTGCCGGCCGGAGCGGTGGCGAGCAGGAAATTGGTCTGGCTGGGGGACACCGTGAAACCTAAACGGGTCAACTCGGATTGCAGGCGTTCGCGCTCGAGGCGCACTCTGTGCCAGGTGTCCCTCGCATAGTCCTGGGACTGGATGGCGGCGGTGGCAAGTTGTTGCGCGATGAGGTCGGTGTTGTAGCTGTCCCTGGTCTTGAACTGCATGGGTTCGATCAGGCTGCGGTTGCCGATGCCATAGCCGAAACGCAGGCCAGCGAGGGAATAGCCCTTGGAAAGGGTACGCAGCAGCAGGACGTTGTCGCGGCGGGTGGCCAATTCGATGGCGCTATAGGCCTGGTCCTCGTCGACAAAATCGACGTAAGCCTCATCCACCAGCAAGACGCCGGAGAAACCCTGGCTGATGGATTCCAGGTAGTCTGCGCTGAGCAATTGCCCGGTCGGCGCATGGGGATTGACCAGCAGGCACATGCTGGCATTGCTCTGTTCGAGTCGCGCCAGGAAGTCTGCGGGCATACTCCAGTCGTCGTTGAGTGCAATTTCCTGGTAGTCGCAGCCCTGGATGTCCGCTAACACCGGGTACAGGGAATAGCTCGGCTGGGTGGTGACGATGGTGGCGCCGGGACTGACAAAGGTGGTCAGGGCCAGTCGCAGCAGCTCATCGCCGCCATTGGTGGCGATTACGTTATCGGGCTGAATGCCATGCAGCTCTGCTACGGCTTGCCTGAACAGGGTCGCAGTAGGGGGCGGATAGCGGCGCAGGGCGGCGGTATCGATGCTCTTCAGCGTTTCGGTCACGGCAGGCGCCGGCGGGTAGGGGTTCTCATTGGTGTTGAGCTTGATGATGTTGCCACCATCGAGCTGCTCACCGGGTTTGTAACCCTGCATCCTGGCAATATTTGGGCGTTCGAATGTCATACTTGGCTTTACAGTCTTGCTGGGGTCTCTGCCGTGGCAGTGTACCCGGAAATGGAGGGCTGAAGAGTAAAGGCAATGCTGGCCAGGAGCAAATCTTCAGTAGTGCATCCTGCGCGCTGGTTACGGCAGATAGCTGTGCAGTCGATTGACCCAACCCTGTAACCAGCGCCCTTCATTACGCTCGGGTGGTGCATTGTCCACCCGGTTTTGCAGCACTGCCGTGGCAGCCGCAACGAATGCCTGCAGGCTGGTATCATCGCTATGCATTCGCTCGATGACCTGTCGCAACCCCCACCCCTGACCCGCATAGCGTTCGCTGCTCTTGAGGCCGCTGCCCTTGAAGTGCAGGTAATCGATGAGGGCATAGAGCCCCAGCGGCGATTCCTGACTGGCCAGTGAGGCGAAAATCTGCGCGACTTCCTGCTGTCTCGCGGCAGGAAAACTGGCCATGATTTCATCGATGGTCAGGTCGAGTCTGCTGGCAATGAACTGGGCCTGCAGGCCCATGGTGTCAGCCAGCAAGGCGCGCAGTGCGACCAGTCTCTGGGAGTCCCGGGCCGCCATGAAACTGTCCCGATCGGGCCAGGGATTGTCCGCGTCGAGGGGCGGGTTCAGCCACCCGGGCAGCGCTACACCGGACCGTTGCAGGTGCAGCAGGAGCGCGGGAAAAGTCTCCTCAAAGCGCTCCTGTTGACCTTCCCGGTACCAGATGAAGTGGCCAATACCCAGAGAGGGAAAATCCTCTCCGGCATTCCAGTGGCTGAGGCAGCGCAGATCGCGATTGCACTCGTTGGCAAAGATTCTGTCTGCCAGCCAGTCATAGTGCTCGGCGGGGAGTTGGGGAATGGCCCCGAAAGCGCCGGGACAAATTCCGGCACAGAGTCCCAAAACCCCTAAAATTTTATTGAATCTAATTGAATTTACTGGCATTTTTGATTGAACTACAATTGCATCAACTGGTATCAGGGCATCTGTCGTCCGGTGACAGCAATCAGCACCGAGTGCTGGTGTGGCCGTGCACCCCTGGCCGTCGTTCTTCTGCGCTCTCAATGGGGTTAGTCGGCAGATGCAGGTGAGATCTGCAATGCACTCGTCCCATTGATCGGAGATGAACCGGATATCCATCCCAGTCGAGATAATAACGCAAAGCAAGATTCACCATGGCAGAAACCGCAACCACAGAAGTAGAAGTCGAAGAGCTGCCGCCGAGTGAGGCGGAGAAGGCCACCGCAAAAGCGGAGAAGGATCCATTCGTTGGCAAGCTCTCGAAAATCTACCAGAAGCTCAAGTACAGCAAGAAGCTGAAAGTAGCGATGAAGGAGGTGGAGCAGGACCTGCTCGATCTTCTCGGTGTGCGGCTGTTTACCATTTTCCAGTCCGTGGACAACGGCAAGGAAATCCTGGCCACCTTCAAGGGCGGTGATCCTGACGACGATGATTCCGTCCAGATCCGGGTGCCATTCAGTACCACATCACTGGCAGGCTATGTTGCCCTCAGTCAGCGGGCACTGGTCATCAAGAATGTGAAGAACAGTGAAGAGCTGACCGACATTCATCCGCGCCTGCAATTCGACAGTAAATTCAGTGACGCCAAGGGCTGGGCTGTGAAGTCCCAGATCGTGGTGCCCATCAAGGACGAGATCCTGCTGGGTGTCATGCAGTTGATCAATTTCGAAGGTGATCGTGAGTTCACCAAGGAAGACCTGAAACACGCGCTCATGGTCAGCCAGATGCTGGCCAAGCAGTTTCGTTCCTCCCTGCAGAGTACCCAGGGTCCTTATGACTACCTGGTGCAGAAGGGCAAGATATCCAGCGTGGAACTGGAAGATGTCTCCAACAAGGCCTCACTCTACGGTGGATCTGTCAGCCGCGTGCTGATGGAAGAGTATGACATCGAAGCTGACATGATCGGCAAGTCCCTGGAATACTACTACCGGGTGCCGTACATGAAGTACGACGCCAACCATGAGCTGCCCACCGACCTGCTGGAGAACATCGGGGTCAGCTACCTGCGCAGCAACCTCTGGCTACCGGTGGCGGGCAACAAGGAAGAGGCGGTCATCCTCATCGATGATCCTTCGGACTATCAACGCATCATGGAAATCCAGGGCGTTGTTAATGCTCGCAACTATGCATTCCGGGTCGGATTGCCCGAACACATCATCCAGTTCCTGCGAGGCGATGATGGCGGCGATTACGAAGAAGGATTCGATGACATCTTCTCCAACATGGACGACGACGGTGGCGTCGAGATGGAGGAGGGCGACGAGGATGAGGAAGACGAAGGTCTGGCCGCCACCTCGGCGATCATCCAGCTGGTTAACCGCATAATCACGGAAGCGGAGCGCCTGGGCGCTTCTGATATCCACGTCGAACCCGGCAAGGACAACGCGCCCGGTGGCGTGAGAATTCGGGTGGATGGTTTATGCCGGGAAATCATCAAGATTCCCAAGGAACACTGTGCAGCCCTGATTGCCCGTATCAAGGTAATGTCTCGACTGAACATCGCCGAGAAGCGCCTGCCCCAGGACGGCAAGTGCAAGCTGAAGGTGCGCGGCAAGAAGCTCGAACTGCGTGTTGCGACCGTGCCTACCGTGCAGGGGGAGAGCGCGGTACTGCGTATTCTCGCCGCCGGTTCTGCCATGCCGCTGGAAAAGCTGAACATGACACCGGCCAATCACAAGCGAGTGATCGAACTGTCGGCTCATCCCCACGGCTTGTTCCTGGTGGTGGGGCCAACGGGTTCTGGTAAGACAACGACCCTGCACGCGGTGCTGGGGCACATCAACAAACCCGAGCGCAAGATCTGGACCGCCGAGGATCCGGTGGAGATTACCCAGCCCGGTCTGCAACAGGTGCAGATGATTCCCAAGATCGACTTCACCTTCGCCACGGCCATGCGCGCCTTCCTCCGTGCCGACCCCGACGTGATTCTGATCGGTGAGATGCGTGACCATGAGACGGCGAGTATCGGCGTCGAGGCATCACTAACGGGTCACCTTGTGTTGAGTACCCTGCACACGAACTCAGCGCCGGAAACCATTACCCGACTGCTGGATCTCGGCCTCGATCCCGTTAACTTCTCTGACGCCTTGCTGGGCGTTCTGGCACAGCGTCTGATGCGAACCCTGTGTGGCAAGTGTAAGCAGCCTTACAAGCCCGACCAGAAGGAACTCGACCATCTCATTGATTCCTACGGTCGGGATATGATCGAGGGCGACATGCCGAACATCGATTTCAAGAACGTGGAATTGATGGGCGCCAACCCCGATGGTTGTGACGATTGTGGCGGCACGGGCTACAAGGGTCGAACCGGTATCCATGAGCTGTTGACAGGTACCCCGACCCTGCAGGGCATGATTTACAAGAAGGCTGAGTTGGATGACATCCGCAAGCAGGCGCTGAAGGATGGCATGCGTACCATGAAGCAGGACGGTATCTTCAAGATCTTCCAGGGCCTCACCGATTACCAGCAACTACTCCGAGTGGTTTCCGAGTAACAGCGGCCGCCACCCAGCCGTTGCCGGTTCGGGCCATAGAATCGGCTGTTAGGCTCCCACCTCTTGAGCGGGCATTTATTGCCCGCTATCCAGACACTTCCGACAAAATGTCGAGGACCGCACATTTCCGCTTTGATGCGGTTCAAAATCCCGCTATTTGGGACTTCCCGCGGCCCCGGCTTGTTCTATAGTTAACTCTGCAGACACTGCTTTTCGTGCCTGACAGGAGGGGCTATGCAAACTGATCGACGTGTTATGGGGCGTGACAACAACGTAATGAAGCCGCTGATTTTCGGGGCTGTCGTATTCCTTACGCTGGGCGTGTCTATCGCCAATGAAACACTCGCCAGGTTTGGCCTGGAAGACAACTATGTCATGTTGTTTTCCCTGGCCTTGCTGCTGGCGGTCTTGTTACTCAGCAGAAATATCCTGATGTTGGGCCTGGTATTGGGGGGAGTAATCCTGATGAACATGCCGGATGCGACATTGGTCACCTATCGTCTTGATCGTGATGTCCTCGTAGCAGCGGTGTGCGCCGTTATCCTGGCGCTCTCTGTCTGCAACATCGTGTTCAGGTAGCAGTCTAGGACTCCGGTGGTGGCGCATTGACGCGAAAGCGTGTGATCCACCACCGGCCTCTTTCCTTCACCAGGTCCACAAACACACTCACGGCCTGGTTTTCCATGCGCAGGTCGATGATGTAACTGGCGTTGATGGTCAGTCCCGGCATCAGTAGCCGGGGCGAATCGCTGCTACCGGTTATGGCCGTCATACCCTGAAAGCTACCCAGCCGATTCACGTAACGATCGATATAGCGCTGCATGTTCTGGGCGGGCATCTGCCGGGCCCAATCGGGGTGGGCATAGCTGTTCAGCTCGCCAGCGTCTGCAGAGCTGAGGGCGTTCTGCGTGAGCCTGAGCGCCAGCTCGCTGCTGCTGGAATCGTTGCGGTATTTGCTGAAGGCGCCCCAGGCAAAATAGACAAGAATCAGGAACAGGACTGTCAGGAGGCTACTGAGTAGCCGCGAGTACTTCATAATGCTGTCAGGACTTCAAAATGGGCTTTGTGAACGAACGGTATTATAGTTGAAAAAAATTCAATAAAAACAACAAGAAAAGAATGCCAAATTTTCGCGAAATACAATTAGGCCGCTTTTTTATGCACAAAAGAGACGGGGGCGTCATAAAAGCCTGCTAAAATGCGGCTTTTATTTTTGTTCGACCTTTCAAAAACATTTAAGTTACTGAATAATAAAGAAAATATAGATTGATTAAAATTTGCGCAAAATAGGACGATGGCTGGTTTTTTCGAGCCTGAAGGGCATTTCCCAGGAACTATGCACACAGTTATCCACAGATTCTGTTGATAAATGCCCTGGCCGCTTTTGAGCCAAAAACCGCCGTCCGCTCAACAGTTTAGTGGCGACAGTTTACTGTAAATTTCAACAATGTTGCGTAACTGGGATTTTTTTTCCCGTAAAAATATCTTGCCCGCACCTCTAATTTTGTCAATCATTCGGCCGATGCGATTTAGTAGACGGAGCAAAAACCTGCATCAGGAATTACGAAGTAGATGATCGAATTTAGCAGTGAAGTTCCTTTCTTGTGGCGATTGAGCGCCGAGAGTAGCGAAGGCTACTGCTCTGTCTCCATGGTCGTACCCTGTCCCCCGGAGACCGAGGTTCAGGATTTTACCATCCAGACCAACGTCCTTAGCCTGTCCTCCGACAGCACCCGCTCCGAAACGGAAGAAACCCTCGAGTGGAACCAGGAAGATATCGACCTGTTCCTGAAACTGGTGAACCAGCGTCGGCTGTTTGGCGACGACTTCCTCGACGATACGGTGCGCGTCGATCTGACCGACCCGGACATCATCGACATCATCAACGTGGTGGCCGCGGCCGGATTTGGCGTGGCGTTTACTTCCCACGGGCTGTTGAACGAGGCCGATGGCAGCTTCCCGGTCTTCCAGTTCGACATCGGCTCACTGGCGTCGCTGAACACCGTGAATGGCTTCAAGTCCTGTATTGTGGTGGATGTGGATGACGATGATGTGGTGTGCGTGCTGCTGGATGAGATCGACATGATTCCCAGTGATACGGATTTCGAACAGCTGTGCAAACACGATCTGTTGCTGGTGAAACGCATCGACGTATTGCATCCCGAGTACGCCGAGAGCCAGGCGCGTCCGGCGCACGCGGTACTTCATTAGCCCCAATCTATTAGTTAGTTAGTGACGAGCCCCTGAAGCCGGCAGGCTTCGTCTAGCCCTGCGCATCCAGGTAGTCGATTATCCTGTCGGCGGCTTCCTCGACGCTGATGCGGACGGTATCGATTACCAGCTCCGGGCGTTCCGGGGTTTCGTATGGACTGTCGATACCGGTAAAGTTCTTGATGTCTCCGGCACGGGCTTTCGCATAGAGTCCCTTGGGGTCCCGCTGTTCGCACACTGCCAGCGGTGTGTCCACAAAGATCTCAATGAACTCCCCGTCATCGAACAGTGCGCGCGCCATCTCCCGTTCGGCGCGGAAGGGGGAGATGAAACAAGTGATGACGATCAGGCCCGCATCCAGCATCAACCTGGATGTTTCTGCCACCCGACGAATGTTCTCCACCCTGTCAGCGGCGGTGAAACCCAGATCCTTGTTCAGGCCATGACGGACGTTGTCACCATCAAGCAGGTAGGAATGGAGTCTCCTGCTCAGCAGTTTCTTCTCCAGCAGGTTGGCAATGGTGGATTTGCCGGAACCGGAGAGTCCGGTCATCCAGATCAGCCGTGGCACCTGGTTCTTGATGGCGGCGCGGCTGGCCTTGTCCACATCGGTGGCCTGCCAGTGAATGTTGCTGGCACGGCGCAGGCCGTGTCGAATCTCTCCCTCGGCTACCACCTTGCTGGATTCCCTGTCGAGCAACTGGAACTTGCCCAGGGCACTGCAGCTCAGCACGGGATCGAACAGGACAGCGGTAGTCAGGGCGACATTGCCCACGCCGGTTTCATTGAGGCGCAGGGTGTTGGCCGCAATCTGCTTGTCCGTGCCGGGCTCCAGCCGGTATTTCAGTTTGCTCACCAGCGCTTCGGTGCTGCCACCATTGGACTGAAACTGATAGTTACGCCCCGGCAGTAATTCGTCCTCTCCCAGCCAGACCAGGGCCGCCTCGAATTGGTCGGCATACTCCGGCAGCAGGTCTGCACCGCTCAGTATGTCCCCGGGGCTGGCTTTCACGGCATAGGCCAGTTCCACGGCCAGGTTAGCCTCGGCTTCCGCGCTCTCGATGGCTGTGCCCTGGTGCTGCAGGTTCATGACCGTGGACTGCTGCCCGGATGGCATGGTCGCCACGCAATCACCCTTGCTGAGACTGCCGCACAACAGCAGGCCCTCCAGGCGACCTGGCGATTCAACCCCGCGAATCAGCAGGCGAGTAGCTTGTTTGCTTTCCCTGTTCACGCGTTTGCCGTTGTTGTTCCCGAGATTGCCGAGCGGCTAATGTGCGCTATTTTGCGCGCTGGTTAAAGCGCCTTCCGACCAGCGCGCTGGTGATGTTCACCTTCTGGATATCGATCGCCCCACCGGCGATACCCCAGCCCCAGGCATCTCTAAGCTTTTGTTCTATGGGGTATTCCGCAGAATAGCCATAGCCTCCCATCAGTTGCATCGCTTTACCAGTCACTTCTCGCACGGCCTCGTTGGCAAAGCACTTGGCGATCGAACTCTCACCCACGGAAGGCAAGCCCTGGGCGGCGTTTACCACGGCGCGATACAGCAGCAGGCGCGCGGCTTCCACTTTCATCTTCATCTCGGCGAGATGAATCTGCACCGCCTGGAAATCAACCAGTGGCTTGCCAAACTGCTCTCGTTCCTGGGTGTATTCCAATACATAGTCGAATGCCGACTGGGCCACGGCGAGAGACATGGTGGTATTACCGCAGCGCTCGAGGTCGAAGGCATCCATCAGCTTGCCAAACCCACCCGCCGGCACCAACAGGTTCTCGACGGGCACCTGCACATTGTCGAAATGCATGTCGGCACTGCTTACGCCGCGGAAACCCATATGCTTTTCCCGCTTGCCAAAGCTCAGGCCTGTCGCTTCCCTGGGAACCAAAACCGCGCCGATACCCTTGGCGCCGGGCGCATCCGACAGCCGGCAATACACCACATAGGCCTCCGCGTGTCCCGCACCGGAACACCAGCGCTTGCTGCCATTGACCGTCACAGTATTGCCCTCGACAACAGCCTTCGTCGTCAGATCTGTCAGCGCCGATCCGGCGGCAGGCTCCGACATGGAAACCGCCACCACGATTTCTCCAGCACAGACTCCCGGCAGAATCGACTGTTTTAATTGTTCGTTACCGAAATGGGATATCGCCAGGCAGGGACCAAAACAGGATTCGAAAATCGGAAAGGCCACGGCGATGGAAATTTTTGCGACTTCCTCCAGCACAATAACCGCGTCCAGGTGGCTAAGCCCACCACCGCCATAGGCACTATCGAGATTGACCCCAAGATAGCCCAGTTCTCCATAGCGCTTGCGCAACTCGAGGCCGACCGGCTCGTCAGACTCTTCAATCGCGCGTGCGATGTCCGGCAATTCCTTCTGGGCAAACTTGCGCACAGATTCCTGTAGCGCACTCTGTTCTGGTGTCAGGGTGAAGTCCATGCTGCATTCCTTCTTGTATTTCGTTCAATGCCGAAGGACCTCATTGTAGAGCATGATCGTCCAGTCGCTAACCGGCAATCACGAAACACATCAATAGGGTGCCAGCATGTGGAACTGAAAGTAACAGGAGCGCCCACCCGTCAGGCGCCAGTCTCCATCGCTCCAGCAGCCGGCCAGGCATTTGGCGGTGTGCTCCGCCTGTTTCGGCGGTGTGCGAACGCCGCCTCACTGCTATAATCGCCGCTTTTTCGCCTTCCCACCCGGCCCAGGAGCCGGCAACGATGGCCCATCAGGATTCCAATGGCAGGCAGTCAGTTACAAAAAGAGATTCAGCGCCGTCGCGTGCTGGCGATCATTTCCCACCCGGATGCCGGTAAAACCACTATTACCGAGAAGTTGTTGCTGCTGGGCAACCTGATTCAGGTAGCCGGGACAGTCAAGGGCAAGAAGTCTGACCGACACGCCACCTCCGATTGGATGACCATGGAACAGGAACGGGGGATCTCCGTGACTTCCTCGGTGATGCAGTTTCCCTACAGGGAACGCATGGTGAACCTGCTGGATACACCGGGGCACGAGGACTTCTCGGAAGACACCTATCGGGTACTGACCGCCGTGGACTCGGCATTGATGGTGGTCGATGGCGCGAAGGGTGTGGAGGAGCGCACCATCAAGCTGATGGATGTGTGTCGCCTGCGGGATACCCCGATCTTTACCTTCGTCAATAAGCTGGACCGGGACATCCTCGACCCCATCGAGGTCCTCGATGAAATCGAGAGTGTGCTCAAGATCAAGGCGGCGCCTATCAATTGGCCGCTGGGCATGGGTAAGGAATTCAAGGGAGTGTACAACCTGTATACCGATACCATCCATGTATACAGGCAGGGGCAGGGTCACCAGCTACCCGAGGATATTCAGATCAAGAGTCTCGACAGCGAAGAGGCGAGCACATTGCTGGGAAGCTACGTCGATGACTTCAGGGATGAGATCGAACTGGTTAAAGGTGCCAGCCATGAGTTCGACGTAGAGGCGTATTTAAAGGGAGAGATGACCCCTGTCTATTTCGGCACGGCGCTGGGCAATTTCGGCGTGCGGGAGTTGCTGGATGATTTCGTGGAGTGGGCGCCCAAACCCCAGGATAGGGAGACGGAGACCAGGGTCGTCGCCGCCAACGAGGAAAACTTCTCTGGTTTCGTATTCAAGATACAGGCAAACATGGACCCCAAGCATCGCGACCGCATTGCCTTCTTGCGCATCTGTTCCGGGGAGTACAGCCAGGGCATGAAGATGCGGCACTGCCGTATCGGCAAGGATGTGAAGGTGGCGGATGCCGTGACCTTCCTGGCAGGGGACAGGGCGCGGGCCGAACTGGCCGTGTCCGGGGATATTATCGGCCTGCATAATCACGGCACGATCCAGATCGGAGATACCTTCACCACGGGTGAGGATCTCAAGTTCAAGGGGATTCCTCATTTTGCGCCGGAATTGTTTAGACGCATTCGCCTGAAAGACCCGTTGAAGCTGAAGCAACTGCAGAAGGGGCTCACCCAGTTATCGGAAGAGGGGTCCACCCAGGTGTTCATGCCGCTGCGCAACAACGATCTTATCGTGGGTGCCGTGGGCGTGCTGCAGTTTGAAGTGGTGGCCTATCGGTTAAAGGATGAATACAAGGTAGATTGTATCTACGAGCCGGTGAATATCTATGTGGCGCGCTGGGTACACGCGGAGAGCGAGAGCAAGCTGGCCGAGTTTCGCAAGAAAGCCGAAGACAATCTTTCGATCGATGGGGGCGGGTATCTCACTTATCTGGCGCCGACCCGGGTCAATCTGTCATTGATGGAAGAGAAGTGGCCGGACATTGATTTTAAATCCACGAGGGAGCATTAGTAACTCACCCATGTCTGGCTGTCACATGCAATTCGAGCTTAGCCACACGGACGGCGCCGCCCGCACCGGAGTGATGCGCTTTCCGCGGGGTGAGGTGGCTACGCCTGCATTCATGCCGGTGGGAACCTACGGCACGGTGAAAGGCGTGAATCCCGCCGAGGTGGCTGCCACCGGCGCGCAGATCCTGCTCGGCAATACTTTCCACCTGATGCTGCGCCCCGGCACGGAGATCATCAACGCCCATGGCGACCTGCATGATTTCATGGGTTGGGAAAAACCCATCCTCACCGATTCGGGCGGCTTCCAGGTTTTCAGTCTCGGCGAGATGCGCAAGATTAGTGAGGAGGGCGTCAAGTTCCGCTCTCCGGTAGACGGCGCGGAAGTATTTCTGGGGCCTGAATCGGCCATCGAGGTTCAGCACAGGCTGGGTTCCGACATCATCATGGTGTTCGATGAGTGCACGCCGTATCCCGCCACCGAGAAGCAGGCGCGGGAGTCCATGGAATTGTCCCTGCGTTGGGCTGAACGCTGTGTGGCGGCACACGGTGAAAACCCGGCGGCCCTGTTCGGAATTATCCAGGGTGGCATGTACGGTTCTCTGCGGGAGGCTTCCCTGGCAGGGCTGGCGGCCATGGACTTCCCCGGCTATGCCATCGGTGGTCTGTCAGTAGGCGAGCCGAAGAAGGAGATGGTGGAGATGATCGCACATATCGCGCCTCACATGCCGGCGGACAAGCCGCGTTATCTCATGGGGGTTGGCACGCCACAGGACCTGGTGACGGCCGTGGAAATGGGGCTGGATATGTTCGATTGCGTGATGCCCACCCGCAATGCCAGGAACGGCTACCTGTTTACCTCGTCTGGCCTACTGAAGCTGCGCAATTCCCGCTACCGGGACGATACCGGCCCAGTGGACCCGCATTGCGACTGCTATACCTGCCGCAATTTTTCCCGTGCCTATCTGCACCACCTGGATAAATGCAAGGAGATACTGGGATCGCAGCTGAACACCATCCACAACCTGCATTACTACCAGACCCTGATGGCCGGATTGCGCAGTGCTATAGAACAAGGTAGATTGGGCGCCTTTGCCGCCCAGTTCAGGGAAGATCAGCGACAATCAGGCACCTGACTAGGAATTCGGACTCGCAGCGGGCTGCTTGCCAGTTTGTGTCTCTACCGCCTTTTTGTGCCTGGACGCCTTGAATTCCGGCATTTGGGCCCAAGATTTCCGGCAGTCACAATTAAAGAAGCAGGTCGGCATGCCGCACATTGCTGCTGAACCTGCGATAATGCGAGTCCGATATTCGCAAAATGGACGCCAGGCAGCGGTTCACTGGCTGCATAGCCTGTATTGAGATTCACTGATTCATTGATTCATCGAGAGACACCATGAGTTTTCTATTTCCCACCGCCTACGCCCAGGAGGCGGCAGCGCCCCAACCCTCACTGACCTACAACCTCGTCCTGTTCGGGGGCATGTTCCTGCTCTTCTATCTGATTCTGTGGCGGCCCCAGTCCAAGCGCGCGAAGGAACACAGGGAATTGGTGGAAGCGATCAGCAAGGGCGATGAGGTCATGACTTCCGGTGGTCTGCTGGGAAAGGTGACCCGGGTGAGCGATGAGTATATTGCCATCGAGGTCTCCGAAAACGTTGAACTGAAGTTGCAGAAGTCCGCCGTGGCCGCTGCGCTGCCGAAGGGAACCATTTCCCAGATCTAGTGAATCCACTCCCGCTCTTTCAAGACGAACAGTAGTCATGTTGAACAAATACCCGCTGTGGAAAAACCTACTCATCCTGCTTGTGGCGGTGTTGGGCTTTGTCTATTCAATCCCTAATCTCTATGAAGACGATGAGGCGATACTTCTCACCAATGAGAGTTTCGAGCTAACCGAATCCGATGTGAACATTGCGACCACTGCACTGGAAGCGGCGCAGGTGAATTTCTTCGGCATGCAACTCAATGACGGCAACATGATCGTCCGGATGGAAACTGTCGATGACCAGTTGCGAGCCAAGACCGCGCTGGAAGAAGCCTTCACCAGCGACTACATTGTGGCATTGAACCTGGCGCCTACAACCCCTGGCTGGATGCAGTCCATCGGGGCGAAGAAGATGGCCCGTGGCCTCGACCTGCAGGGCGGTGTGCACTTCCTGATGGAAGTGGATATGGACGCGGCTATCGAGCGGCGCATGCAGGACAATCTGAGCGCGGTGCGATCCATACTGCGGGAAGAGCGAATTCGATCCCGGGCACAGATTGCTGATAACAACCGCCTGGAAGTGGCGTTCAACAGTTCGGAAGATCGCTCCAGGGCGCGTTCAGAATTCATCGATAATTTTCCCGAGATGCAGTTCCAGAACCGGGAAGTGGGCGAGTCGTTCGTACTGGACATGATCCTGACCCCGGACACCCTGTTACAGATTCAGCGCGACACCCTGCAGGCTAACCGCACGACCCTGATGAACAGGGTGGATGAATTGGGTGTGGCGGAGCCCACCGTGCAACAACAGGGTGCTGACCGCATTGTGGTGGAGCTACCCGGTGTGCAGGATCCTGCCCAGGCCATCCGCATCCTGCAACGCATCGCGACTCTGCAGTTCCACCTCACGGCGCAGCCGGGAGCACCACGTTCGAGTTACGAGACATACGAATACGTAACCCCTGAAGGCACACAGATCGTTGACGTGAGCAACGACGTGATCCTGCAGGGTGACCGCATCAGTAATGCGGTGTCGGGTATCGACGAGTACAGCCAGCCCCAGGTATCCATCACGCTCGATGCCCAGGGCGGCAATCAGATCAACCGGGTCACCCGCGACAACGTCGGCTGGTTCATGGACATTCTCCTGATCGAGACCAAATCCCGAACCAGTCTGGTGCTGGATGAGAATGGCGAGGAAGTTGAAGAAACCGAATTCTACGAAGAGAAGCGACTGATCAGTCACGCCCAGATCCAGACTGCCCTGGGCCGGCAGTTTCGCATCACCGGTCTTACCCCACGGGAAGCCAATGACACGGCACTGCTGATTCGTGCCGGTTCCCTGTCTGCGCCCATGACCATCGTGGAGCAGTCGGTGATCGGCCCCAGCCTGGGAGCGGAAAACCTGCAGGCCGGCTTTACCGCCGTGCAGGTTGCGGCCGCGCTGGTAGTGCTGTTCATGCTGTTTTATTACCGGGTGTTTGGTCTGGCAGCCAACGCGGCGCTGATTCTCAATATCCTGCTGATCTTCACCGTGATGTCGGCGATCAATGCCACACTCACCTTGCCCGGTATCGTCGGTATCGTCTTGACGGTGGGTATGGCGGTGGATGCCAATGTCTTGATCTTCACTCGCATCAGGGAAGAACTGGCGAATGGCGTGTCGCCGCAAAGGGCGATCGATGAAGGCTACAACAACGCATTCTCCACGATTCTCGATGCCAACGTGACCACCTTCCTGGTGGCCCTGGTGCTGTTCACCATCGGTACCGGCCCCGTGCGAGGATTCTCGGTCACCCTGATGATCGGTATCGTCACCTCCATGTTCACGGCTATCGTGGGCACCCGCGCGCTTGTCAACCTGATCTATGGCGGCAAGAAGGTGAGGACCCTGTCCATCGGAAATTACGCGAGTGCGGCCACGACTGCCGATGCAAGCTGAAACACAGGCAAGCACAAGTCATCGATTAAGAGTTAGAGACCTTCGGATACACAAAGCATGATTCTGGCTAGAGAAATAGATTTTATGGGCAAGCGCAAGATTGCGGGGACAATCTCGGCGCTTCTCGTGGTGGTTTCAATAATTTCCCTGGCGGTCAACTCGCTCAACTTTGGCCTCGACTTCACCAGTGGCACCTCGGTACGGCTGAATTTTTCAGAGAGTGTCGTCATCCAGGATGTAAATGACATACTGACAGCCAATGGTTACCAGAATGCGGTGATCGTGCAGTTTGGCACGGACCGGGATATTCGGGTGCTGCTGCCGGTGGATGAAGGCATTGAGGAAGCGGATCAGGCACAACAGGCCCTGGCGGTAGGTGAAACCATTGCCGCACTGATGCGGCAGAATACCAGCAGTGAGGTCTTGCTGATCGGCTCCGACTTCGTGAGCGCCAAGGTGGGCGATGAACTGGCGGAGCAGGGGGGGCTCGGCATGCTGGTGGCCCTGGGCATCATCATGGTTTACATCGCCCTGCGTTTCCAGTTCAAGTTCTCTGTGGGGGCCGTGGTGGCACTTGCCCATGACCTGATTATCACCCTGGGAATATTTTCCTTCTTTCAGTTGGAATTCAATCTCAACACCCTGGCCGCCATGCTGGCCATCATCGGCTACTCGCTGAATGACACCATCGTGGTCGCCGACCGCATCCGGGAAAATTTCCGACGCATGCGCAAGGGCACGCCCGAAGAGATGGTTAATGTCTCTCTCAACCAGACCCTCGGTCGCACCCTGATCACGTCTTTCACCACCCTGCTGGTGCTGGTTTCCATCCTGCTGATTGGCGGCGACGCAACCCAGGGCTTTGCCATTGCCCTGATCATCGGCGTGATTATCGGTACCTACTCATCCATCTATATCGCTTCCGTTGTCATTCTGATGATGAATGTGACGCGGGAAGACCTGATAATTCCGGTGAAGGAAGGGGCTGAACTGGACGATATCCCCTAGTTCCCTGCAGCCTGCGCTCCCGGTAAATTTCCCATAAAGCCCGCACCGGATTGATTCGATACAGTATATGGCCGGAGCAGGATTCGGCTGACTGCAGGCAGGAACTGGTAGAAATACTTGGCGACCGAACACTTTGTTGTTATCGTTTAGCCCGATTCCGGATCAGGACAGGTAAGAGGCTGAAATCCTTGGTAATTCCAGGCAGGAAAGCGGCAAGAATAAGGCAGGAAGTCAGCGCCGGGTTGACCGCTCTGTGGCTGAGCCTCTCGCTGCTGCTGCTTGCAGCCAACGCCTCTGCGCAATCCACCGCCAACTTCCCCAGGCCTCCCGAACTCGAACCCGCCGTCCAGTTCTGGATCAAGGTCTATACCGAGGTGGATACCCGCAGCGGCTTCCTCCACGATTCACAGAACCTGTCAGTCATCTACACCGCGCTGCCCCTGGATCGACGCCAGATCGAGGACCGCCGCACCCGCATTCGGGAAGACCTGCAGGTGCTGGCGACGGGCAAGCGAAGCAACCTGACTGCCAGCCAGGCCGAGATCCTGGCACTGTGGCCCGACGATGTCAGCAACGAAACGCTGAGGACGGCCGCCTCCAATGTGCGCTGGCAGCTGGGGCAGTCCGACCGTTTCCTTGGAGGCCTGCGTCGATCCGGTGCCTACCGCGATCATATCCAGCAGGTGATTCAGGAGAAGAACCTGCCCATGGAACTGGCCGTGCTGCCCCATGTCGAGTCTTCATTCAATCCCAGTGCCTATTCCAGTGCGGCGGCCGCCGGCATGTGGCAGTTCGGGCGGGATACCGGACGCCGTTTCATGCGCATCGACCACATCGTCGATGAACGCATGGATCCGTATATCGCAACCAATGCAGCGATGAGCCTGCTTGAATACAACTACTCGGTGCTGGGTACCTGGCCCCTGGCACTGACTGCCTACAATCACGGCGCCGGTGGTATCGCCAGGGCAGTGCGTGAGACAGGTACGACCGATATCGAGGAGATCGTCGCCAATTACCGCGGCAGGGCCTTCGGTTTCGCCTCCCGAAATTTCTATGCCCAGTTCCTGGCCGTCCTCGATGTGGAGAATAATGCCCGCAACTACTTCGGCACGGTGAATTTCGATGCGGCGCCGCAATTCCGTGAAGTGGAGGTGGATGCCTTCATCGATGCGGAAGTATTCGCCCGTTCAGTGGGCATTAGCCTGGAGCAGCTGCGTGCCGACAATCCTGCCCTGCGTCCGGCGGTGTGGGAAGGCAATAAGCGCATCCCGCGCGGTTTCCCGGTGAAGGTCAGATCCCAGGCCGTGTCCGAGGGTGACCTGCTGGCCATGGTGCCAGCGGATTACAAGTTCGCCGTGCAGACGCCGGACGTGGCCTATGTGGTAGAGCGGGGCGACAGCCTCTCCGCCATCGCCGCCCGTTTCGATACCTCCGTGACAGAACTCGTTGCCCTCAATCAGCTCCGCAGCAGGAACCGTATCCAGATCGGCCAGCGCCTGCTGCTGCCACAGGACGCCAACAGTGCCAATCTGCTGATGAATGAGGCTCTGGCCTCGGAAGACGGCGTCTACACCGTGCGGCGCGGCGACACCGTTTCACTCATCGCGGCGCGTCACGGCGTGCAGGAACAGGAATTACTGACGCTCAATGGTATCCAGGATCGAAACCGCATCTTCCCCGGCCAATTACTGCGTATGCCGGGCTACGATAACGAGAACAACCAGTTGGCCGTGATCGATGCCACAGCGCAACCAGAGCCGCCAACCCGGGTCGAATTCGACGATGGCGTGGTCATCGAGGGCAACCGCACGATAGAGCGGGAACCGGAAAAACCCTCGCCCGATCCGGCAATCGAGGAGTCCCAGACCCAGCTGGCGCTGGCCGAGGACTTGCTTCCGCCGGCCGCAGTGCTGCCCGATAACCTGGAGATGGACGCGACCGTCACAATCGAGGAAGAAGAGGCGGAGGCGATCGACCCGGAACTGGACGTACGCGAGAGCAATGAGCAACTGGTGGAAGCGCTCGCGGCTGACCCCTCCGATTACAGTGTGGCCAGCAACAGCAGCGTGGAGATCCAGGCGTCCGAGACGCTCGGTCATTACGCCGAATGGTTGGGCATTCGCGCCTGGGATATTCGCAGGTTGAACGGCATGGCCTACACAGATCCGGTGATTATCGGTGAACGCTTAACGCTGGATTTCTCGCGGGTGAATATTCCGGAATTCGAACGCGCCAGGAGAGAATTCCATTCCACCCTGCAGCAGGAGTTCTTTGCCAACTACCGTATCCAGGACGTGGAAACCTATGCGGTCAGCCGCGGCGACAATATCGGCAGCATCGCCAGGGAACGCTATTCCACCCCCATCTGGCTGCTGCGTCAGTACAATCCCACCCTCGATTTCAATCGCATCCAGATCGGGCAGGAAATAGTCTTCCCGTTGGTGGAGCAAGTCGAGTAAGCACGCACCCAACCCGGGCTCAGCCGACGCCCAATGCCGAGAACAGGCTGGCATAATCCCTCTTCACTGCCGCTGCCTCATAACGAGTCAGATCCGGTACGGGAAGCTTCTCGCCATTTATCTTCCGTAACAGCAATCCCTGCAGGCGCTTCACGACATCGTCGGCGACTTCCGCCACCGACCCGTCAGCCCCATACAAAAACTCCGGTCCCAGATACTCGGGATACACCAGCGCATCGGGTGCCAGCGGCGAACATCCCGCCATGCAGGCTTCCTGTACTGCCAGTCCCTGGAAATCATGCCGCGCAGTCGAGAGCACGACATCAGCCGATTGCAACAGCTGCCGATAGTCCGATGCCTCGAGATAGCCGCGCAAACCGGACGCTTTACAACGGCTAGCGCCCCACGCATCCAGCAGGCGAACGATCTCTTCGAATTCGGGTGGACGCTGCCGAAACTGCTGGCCCACAATATGAAATCTGACCCCGGGCGCAACTTGCAGGCATTGTCGTACAATCGCCAACAACAGTGCAGGGTTCTTGTCATATTCCCAACGATGGTTCCACACTACATCCAATACGGCTGGCTCATCCATCTCGATGCTGCCAGGGTCCTCTCTATTTCGACCTCGAGCATCCGCATCGCCGGGGAGCAGGGGTACCGCCAGGACAGAGGCCCTCTCCAGTTTCTTCAGTGCATCCCCGGGCAGGGGTTCAGGCAGGCGCCTGGACAGATTCCTGGCCCCTTCCAGAAAAGTTTCCCGGTTAAAGTGGCTGTTGAAAACGCTGCGGTCGGCACTCAGCGCCGAATAGATCGGCACCAGCTTCGGCTCGATATTGTCCCGCGCATCGGCCGTCTCATTCTCTGGATAGGCAAACTGGTTTTCATGAAAATAGACCACGCTCGGTACAGCACACAGTCCGGGCACAAGACTGCGCAGACTCGCGAGATCCACCATGGAGGTGGCTATCAACAAATCCCAGGGCCCCGCGAGCGTCTCCCTCTCCGCATAGGCCCAGTGCAGTCCATTGCTGCGAATGCGCCAATTAAAATGTCGCGGCGGCAGGCTAAGACAACACCAGTCCCAGTCCGGGAAAAGTCCCTGCAGTCGTTCGGCCCAGACCGCATGACTCTGGGCATGATAGGCGGAGAGAAGAAGTATACGTGGCGGCAATGTATTGAATTCCAGGGAGGATATGCTTTTGATTATCCAATGAATTTTGCACAATGCCAGAAGGAAGAGGCAGGAAAGGAAATTCGTGACCGTGCGCGGCAAGGAGCCGCGCCCGAGCCTCCAGGGATCGATTTACGGCGTGTCACGAATTTGCTTTCCTGCCTCTTCCCTTGCACTGAAGTGACGGCTTCAAATCATGGGGCCATCTCACGTGGCAGCTTTGCAATGCCAGGAATAACCCGCTAATTTGTCGCCAATTCAAAACACAGTGATCTCATTAGAAAAGGGGAAACAGCATGAGCCTGAAACTCTATGGTATGCCGCTCAGCAACTATTACAACATGGTGAAAACCATCCTCATAGAAAAGGGAATGGATTTCGAAGAAGTGCTGGTCAAGCCGAATCAGGAAGCAGGATATCTGAGCCAGAGCCCCATGGGAAAGGTTCCCTGCCTGGAAACAGAGCAAGGATTCATTACCGAGACGGCAGTGATCATCAACTACCTGGATGCCCTGGGACAAGGCTCCAGCTTTTACCCCGCGGATCCTTACGGGCGAGCCAAGGTGGAGGAACTCATTCACTACATGGAGCTGTATATTGAGCTGCCGGCCCGTAGACTCTACGGCGAGGTATTCTTTGGTCGCGAACCCAATGAGGCATTGCGGGAAGAGGTGAGAGGACAACTGGAGAAAGGCTTTGCCGCCCTGGCCCGAATTGCCAGATACGAACCCTATATCGCCGGTTCGACCCTTACCTACGCAGACTTCTTCTTCCGCTTTTCAATCAACCTCGCCACCCTGGTAGCCAGAAAAGCCCTCGGCTGGGATATCTACAATGAGGTTGCTGAAATCAAACCCCTGATGGCCCTGATGGACGAAAGGGAGTCAGTACGGCGGGCGATGGCTGACCAGCAGGCTGGAAACTAGATCCAGCCTGCTGCATCGATAATGGGAGCTAGCGGTGGTGGGTGCGTTCGAGAACACCCTTGTTTTCGCTCATGTCCAGAATAGTGTCGATATTGGCGGCGATGTCTTCTACGGTGGCGCCGGTTCCCAGGTCGACCCCTGCATTCTCCCGCACGTCGGCTGAATAATAGCGGCCACCCATGGCCTGGATGATGCGGCCATTGGGTGCTTCTCCGCTGCACAGGAATACCACGGCAGGCGTCACCAGCTCCGGCGCGAGCCGCTCTTCACTGTCCTCGAAGCCAGGCAGGTTGAGAGTCATTCGGGTGGCGGCAATCGGGGCGATGGCATTGGTGAAAATATTGTACTTGGCGCCTTCCAGCCGGAGCGTGTTCATGAATCCGACCAGGCCCAGCTTCGCGGCGCCGTAATTGCTCTGTCCGAAATTACCGAACAGGCCGGACGTGGAGGTGGTCATGACGATGCGACCGTAGTTCTGTTCGACCATGATGGGCCAGACGCATTTGGTGACGTTGAGGCTGCCGGTCAGGTGCACATCCATGACCGCGTGCCAGTTCGCCAATTCCATCTTGGCAAAGGTCTTGTCACGTAGAATACCGGCATTATTGACCACGATATCGATGCGTCCCCAGCGCTGCATGGTGTCATCCACCATGCCCTGCACGGCATCGAGGTCGGTGACCGAGGCACTGTTGGCCACGGCGGTGCCGCCGGCCTCGTTAATCTCCCTGGCAACCGCTTCGGCCGCGGTGAGGGAACCTCCGGAACCATCTACCGAGCCGCCGAGATCGTTGACCACAACCTTTGCCCCTCGACGCCCCAGTTCCAGGGCGTGTTGCCGGCCCAATCCACCACCTGCGCCGGTTACGATGGCTACGCGATCTTCAAAACTTATGCTCATGTCTGTTCTCCGGGGACGCTTGCCCGCTGTGCAGGCAGCGCTTGTGGCTTGCAGGGCCTGGGTCAGAGGCCCGATGGAGGCCGCATTCTATGTCGCAGCCGGGTCCTCTGCAAACCCGGCGCCCGTCAGCAATCCGGGGCAGCATTGCAGGTGAGAGACAGCCACGGTTCACGGTATCATCAGCGGCAGCTAATCGAGAGATGCAGGGAAATGGCGAATTCAGACGAACCGGTGCCCGCGGCGACTGTAGTCCTTGTCAGGGAATGCGCGCGCTCCCGAGCTGGCCAGCAGGGGATCGAGGTGTTGCTGCTGCGACGCAACGCGAAGCTGGTATTCCACGGTGGCCACTGGGTTTTTCCCGGCGGGCGCATCGATGAGGCGGATTTCCTGGATGATGCGCGCCTGGAATATCCTGCTGCCGTGCAGGCGGCCGTGCGCGAAACCCGGGAGGAGGCAGGGATCGAATTGCTGCCCGAGCAGCTTATCCACACGGCGCACTGGACGACACCTCCCAACCTGCCGCGGCGTTTCAGTACCTGGTTCTTCCTGTATCCCCTGTACGAGGCTGCGCGGCAATCTACCCGGGTCAGGGTAGACAACGATGAGATACTGGATTTCCGCTGGCTCAGTCCGGAACAGGCCCTGTCCGAGGCGAAACAGCAGACTATTGTCCTGCCCCGGCCGACCCAGACCACGCTCCGGGATATGCTGGGCTTCAGGCAACTGGATGAACTGGTGGCAGCGGCAACAGCCGGGGATATCAGGGTCTTTCCGGAGGACTCGGAACATTACCGTCCCGACGAAATGGGCTACAACTGAGCCACAGAATCGCCGGCTCCTGCCTCCTGTCTGGCCCGCGCAGCAAACGAGGACATTATCTGGACAGGCCGAAAGCGGGCGGCTTTGGGGTTTTTTTCCGGTAGACCGAGACAATTCTCGGACTAATTGATTTTACTGGCTTTGGGGAGGGCTGGAGACCCCGGAAGCCCTTGCTTTTGGGGTTGAGTTAGTGGGATAGTTGAGGTCGAATTTTGAAACATTTTGCGTCCCTGCAAGGTCAGCTGGAGGCAAGGTAATTCGGGTTTTACTGAGAGAGTGTGTGTGCATGATCAGTGTCCCGTCGCGCGTATAACGGTAGCGCGATTCCCGAACAATTCAGGTCAGGCTGGTTCCGCTGTTTGGCGGAGTAACGTACCCCAAAGCCCGTCCACGTTAGTGTGATTCAGGTGAAGATTGCGGTACGGCCGGCGGCTGCTCCAGGAACCCAACCGATGAGGTCTCATGTCCACACCTACATTTGATAGCCTCCGCGAAACCCTCCAGCACTTGCGTCGCCGACGCAGCAACCTGTTTCTCCTCAAACAGGCCAGTTTTCTTGTAATCGAATTTTCAGCCCTGGTTCTGGCAGTGGCTGGTCTTGCCTTGTGGCTGGAACCGGGCAAGCTGGGCAGTATTGTGCTGTTCCTGGCTACCCTGGTGGCAGGCGGAGTCCTGTTGTGGCAGTTCATTCGCATACTCGGCAGGCGTCACAGCAACGACAAGGCGCTCGCCCACTATGTAGAAGACCATATTCCGGACCTGGAGCAGCGGCTGCTCACCTCACTGGAATTCAGCGAGGCCGACCTGCAGAACGGCCGCGCGGGTGTGTCCCAGCAATTCATCCGCCAGCTCTGGCAGGATGCCCAGGCCCATGTGCAGCAACAGCAACGGGAAGTGGAGACGGTCGCACCGGCGCGCACGTCCTGGATAAGCCTGGCCTCTGCGGTTGCGGTGGCTATGGCCGTACTGGCCCTGTTCCTCAGCTCCGAGGCACTGTTCAATGCCGGTTCGCGACTGGCCTGGCCCTTCGCCATCAGTGAGCCTATCCAGATCGTGGAGGTGTTGCCGGATATCGAGATCAGTGTCGAACCCGGTGATGTCGAGATGCAGCGTGGTGACAGCATCACCATCATCGCCCGGGTAATAAATGCCCAACCCGACGCCATCAACCTGCGCCTGCAGAATGACAATGTTAACTGGCGGGATGTGTCCATGAACCGCGATGGCAGCGGCAGCGACAGTGCCACCTACAGTTACTTCCTGCCGTCGCTACAGGAAGACACGACCTACTATATTGCCTTCAATGAAAGGGGTGAGCAGAGTTCGCAACAGTACCGTATCAGCCTGTTTGACCTGCCCCAGGTAGAGCAGATCGACCTGGCGCTGGATTATCCCGACTACACCGGTATCGAGGACCTGCTGGAAGAGGACAGTGGCGATATGGTCGTGCCGGAAGGTACCCGGGTAGAATTGAACATCGCCTTCAACAAGGCCGTGCGGGAAGCCGTGCTCGAGTTTGATGAGAGCATCGATGAAGACGGGAATGTAGTGAACCACTATGCGGACATGCCCATTGTCATCGATGGTGACGCGGGAACGGCAGCCTTTACTGTTGCCGCCGATGGCGTCTACCGTATTCGCGCTACCGACTTCGATGGCCTGCAGAGCCAGAACCCGCTGGACTACTTCATTCGCGCCATCGAGGACACGCCTCCCGAGTTGGCCCTGAAGCGACCCGGCCGGGACCAGGAAGTCATGCCGCTGGAGGAAGTGGTACTGGAAGTGGATGCCAGTGACGACTATGGCCTGAGCCAGTTTGAACTGAACTACAGCGTGGTGGGATCTGACGAGGTGCAGGTGGATTTCCTGCGTGAACCCAACATGCGTTCCGTGTCCGGAAGTGAACTCATCTACCTGGAAGACCTGGATGTTGAGCCGGGTGATTTTGTCAGCTACTTCCTGACCCTGGCAGACAACAATGGCCTGGATGGTCCTGCCCAGGTGGTATCCGATATTTACTTCCTGCAGATTATCCCCACCGACCAGGAATTCCGCCGTAATCCCGGCATGAGTGGTGGCGGCGGTGGTGGCGGTGGCCAGGGTGGTGACAGCAGCGCCCTGGTTTCCATCCAGAAGGATATTATTGCCGCTACCTGGAAGCTTCGTAACAGGCAGGGGCAGGTATCACAGGAAGAGTTTGCCAGCGATGCGGAGATCATCGCTGAATCGCAACGGGAGGCGACAGGCCGCGCCCGCATGTCCATCGATCGTCTGGCGGAGCGTCTTAATTTCTCCGACGATACCTACGATGCTGCGGTTGAGAATCTTTCTCTCGCAATCGATCAGATGAATGCAGCTGCCAATGAGCTGGAGCTGGAACAGATCACCAGCGCACTGCAGCCGGAGCAGCTGGCCTTGCAATATATTCTGAAGGCAGAAGCCAGCATCAACCGCACCAACATCAGCATGCAGAACGGTGGCGGTGGTGGCGGCGGTGGGGGTGCCCAGCAGGAACGTGAAGACCTGCGTGAACTGTTCGAGATGGAAATGGGGCAGTTGGAGAACCGCTACGAAACGCCTAACAGCCGTGGTGGTGGCTCCCAGCAGAACCAGGAAGAGGTTAACAAGCTGGAAGAGCTCGCTCGTCGCCAGGAGAGCCTGACCCGTGCCCAGCGTAATCTTGCCCGCCGCGAAGACCAGATGACCGAGGAACAGAAGCGTCGTGAACTGGAGCGGCTCATGCGCCAGCAGGAGCAGTTGAGCCAGGAGGTTCAGCAATTGGCCCAGCAGATGTCCAACAGCCAGCAGCGATCCCAGTCACAATCCCAGAGCGGCGCACAGTCGCAATCACAGTCCCAGTCTCAATCTCAATCCCAGGCGTCATCCTCCGCACAGAGTAGTGGCGGGCAACAGCAGCAGCAAACTGCCCTGCAGCGTGCCGCCCAGCAGATGCAGGAAGCCGCCCAGAGTGACAACGCCTCAATCGCGGCTGCCCGCAGCCAGAAGGCCCTGGAAAACCTGCGTGAGCAACAGCGTGAGCTGAGTGAAGAGGGTGAGAGTTCAGTCAACCAGCTGGCGCAGAACCTGAGCCAGCGCGGCCAGCAGCTGCTGAACCAGCAGCGTCAGTTGCAGGAGACAATGGCCGAAACCACGCGTCAGCAGGGTCTGGGTCAGACCCGACAGTCTGTGCGTAACGATGAGAGCCTGCAGGAACTGATCGAGGCACAGCAACAACAGCAGCGAGACCTGGAAGAAATCGAAGACATGTTGCGCGCCATCATTGCCCGTGGCGGCAGTGAGGACCAGCGTCTGATGTCCCAGGCGCAGGAGGCATCGAGAGAGTTACGCCCGATTCAGGAAGAAATGCAAACCAGTAATCGGGTATTGAGAAACGGCATGGTGAACCTGGCTGTCGATATCGAAGAGGAGATTGAGGACAGGATGGAAGAACTGGCGTCTTCCCTTGCCGCACTCGACCCTTCTGCGCAAAGAGGGGCAGGTGACCCTACACAGGAAGCGGCGGATGATGCCGAGGCCTTGCGAGAACAGATTGAAGCCTTGCAGCAGCAGGCACTGGCCTTCAACGAGGCGGGACAGCAGCCGGGTCCCGGGGTGCCCAGCCTGAGAGAGATGCGTGATCAGCTGCAGAGATCCCAGCAACTGGCTCAGCAACTGCAACAGCAGCTGCAGGAGCAGGCACGAGGGGGTGGTCAGCAACAAGGCAATCAGCCAGGCCAGCAGGCTGGCGCAGGTGGCCGTCAGCAGATCGGTGGTGGTGCCCGCGGAGGAAATCAGGACCAGGTTGGCCAGGGTGGTCGTGTGACCAATGACGGCAGCGCCATGCCCTGGGGCAATGCGCGCTCAATTCGCCAGCAGCTGACGCAGCAGGATATCGAAGATTTCCTGAATCAGCCGGAGTTGTTCTCCCAGCTGTTGCAGCCGATCCTGGAACTGGAGGGAGCCCTGCGCGCCCAGGCTGAACTCAACGAAATCAATAACAAGCTGTATGCGGCGGCCGACGAAGAAGTTCCGGAGCAGTACCGGGAACTGGTTGAACAATATTATCGTGTGCTGTCAGAGAGTCAGGGGTCGAATAACGCGACCCGGTAGCAATGCAATACACGGAACCCACTCTACTTACCGCATTTACCGAAGGCAGTCTAAGCTTCGCCTACGGCATTAGCCCGTTCCTGTTCGTCCTGATAGCGATCATTGCCTGTGTGGCGGTGTGGTTTACCTACCGCAAGACAACCCGCCCCCTCACACCTGGCTGGAAGGCCTTCCTCATCGCGCTGCGTTCATCGGTACTGGTGCTGCTGCTGTTCCTGCTCTTGCGTCCGGTGGTAACGAGTCTGCAGGTTTCCCCACAGGAGACCTACCTGGGAGTCATCATCGATGATTCCCAGAGCATGGCCATCGCCGACATGCCCGGGGGCGAATCCCGGACCGCCGTCATGCAGCAGGCGCTCTTCTCCCGTGGTGTGATCGACGAGCTGGCGGAGTCCTTTCAGATTCGAAGCTTCCGCTTCGACAAGCAGGCCGAACGCATTGCCGATGAGAGTGAGTTGAACGAGGCGGGCACCGCGTCTTCCATCAGTCAGGCGCTCGAGTACGTCGATGGCCAGTTGAATGGTCTGCCCCTCGGTGGTCTGGTGCTGATCTCAGACGGTGCTGATAACAGCGACATCGATCCCGCAATCAAGGCACAGGAGTTCGGCACGCGACAGATACCGGTGTTTACCGTGGGAGTTGGTCAGGACGAGATTCCCCAGGATATTGGGATTGTCGATGTCAGCGCCGCTGAAACGGTGCTGGAAGGTTCGGTCTTTACTATCGCCGTGGGCCTGCAGCATCAGGGTTTTGAAGGGCAGGAAGTTCAGCTTTCCATTCTCGACGGTGAGACCGTAGTGGAAACCGATGTTGTGACCCTGGGAGCAGAGGGCGTAACTCGCCGCTACGAGATGGAACTCACGCCCGAGCGGGAAGAGGCAATCGTCTACGATTTACAGGTAGAACTGCAGCCCGGAGAGATCATTGAACAGAACAATATCTACAGTTTCCTGGTGGACAATAGCGAGAAGGCGCCGCTTGACATTCTTTATCTGGAAGGCCATCCGCGCAATGAATACAAGTTCATACGCCGGGCCGTGGAAGGCGATCCTTCACTAAGGCTCGCAACCTACCTGCAGACCGGGCCAGAGAAATACTATCGACAGGGAATTCGCTCCCCCACTGAGTTGAGTGAAGGTTTTCCACGAGACAAGGAAGAGTTGTACCAGTATGAGGCCCTGATCCTGGGAGATATCGAGGAGAGCTTCTTCAATGCGGACCAGTTGCAGATGATCCAGGACTTTGTCGCCGAGCGCGGTGGCGGCCTGATCATGAGTGGCATGATCGATGAAGAGTTTATCACCACGCCGATCGCCGACATCCTGCCAGTGACCCTGGTGGAAGAAAACTTCCTGCCTTCGCACCTGCGTGGTGGTATCCGGCGCGGCAATCATCCTACCGGTGAACTCTACTATCCTCGCCTCACCAATAATGGCGAGTTCTCACCCTTGCTGCGACTGGCCAGTGACGACGATGAGAATGCCATGCTGTGGCGGCAATTGCCGGAGTTGCAAGGCGTCTACGTTACCGGCCGTATCAAGCCGGGGGCAACGGTGCTGATGGAGCACCCGCTGCTGCAATACCAGAATCAACCACTGCCCATCATTGCCTCGCAGCGCTACGGAAGTGGCCGCAGCATGATGGTTGCTACCGCCAGTACCTGGCGTTGGCAGATGATGATGCCATTCGCCGACCAGTCCCAGGAAACCCTGTGGCGGCAGATTCTTCGCTGGTCTGCGGTCTCTGCACCGGAGCGCATCACCATCGAATTCGATCGCGATTTTTATAACGTGGGTGACGAGGTCAACATTACGGCCACCGTGCTGGATGACAGCTATGAACCCGACAACGATGCGACCCTGTGGATGCAGACCACGACACCGCTGGATCAGGTGAGTGATACCCCCATGGAGTGGGATATTTCCGAAGACGGCGTCTACCGCAGCAGTTTCATCGTTGAAGATGAAGGCGTGTTTAACCTGCTGGTCGATGTTGCCAGTGCTGCCGGCGAAGGCGCCAGTGATGCGGCGGAGAAACGTGCGGCGTTTGTGGTGACGCCTTCGCTGCGAGAATACAACAACGCCGAGCGAGACAGCGGCTTGCTGGCAAGAATTGCCAATGCCAGTGGCGGGCAGTATTTTGACATCGGTGATGTGTCCCAGTTGGCGAGTGCCATCGAGTTCACACCCAATGCCTACTCCCGTGAAGTACAGATCGATCTATGGGATAAACCCTGGATTCTGGCACTGCTTATCTCCTTGCTCTGCCTGGATTGGGTTGCCAGACGATTGAAAGGCCTATCGTAATGCGAAGCATAAACAAGCTAATCCTGTTCGTAGCCATGCTGGGTACAGCCTTGTCAGCCAGTGCCCAGGATCTGGCGACTGACTATTTCCTCGACAGTCCAGACAGCACCAAGTACGCGGTCATCATGGTTGGGCCGGCGGTGGGTGAGACGAACCAGGAACGATTCCGGCAGTGGGGCCTGAGCCTGCACGACATCCTGGCCCGCGACTATGGCTACAGTTCAGACACGATTACCCTGTTGTATAACGACGGCGATGCCAGCTTTAACGGGGCCGAGCGAATCGATGGCGTCACCGACAGAGAGGGTATCGAACAGGCCCTCGCGGCATTGCATGAACGGGTGAATACCGGCGACCAGATTACCCTCTACCTGATCGGTCACGGCTCCGGGGCCGAGCAGGAAGCCAAGTTTAATATCGTTGGCCCTGACATTACTGGCACCGAGTTCGCCGACATGCTGGATCGCTTCGATCGGCAGGACATGGTCATCGTCAATACCACCAGTGCCAGTTATGGCTTCTCGGCATCCCTGTCCAGTGAGGGCAGGGTGGTTATCTCCTCGACGCGCTCACCGTCCGAGCGCTATGACCCCGTGTTTTCCGGTTATTTCATCGAAGCCCTCGATGGGCGTAACGGTGACCGGGACAAGAACAACCGGGTTTCGGTGCTGGAAGCCTTCGAGTATGCCAAGGCCAACGTGGAGCAATGGTATTCCGAGCAGGGCAGGCTGGCTTCCGAGCATGCCGGGCTCGATGACAACGGAGACGCCATGTTCAGCCTGAATCCCGGCATGAATGAAGCCGACGGCCTGCTGGCGGAGATCGCCTACATCGATACCCTGGTGGATGACAGCGCTGGCTTATCTGCCGAGGCGCTGGCCAGCAAGGCGCGTATGCAGGAACTGGAGCGGTCCGTATTTATCCTGCGCGGTCGCAAGGCCGAGTACCTGGAAGCCGATTACTGGCGCGAGATGGAAACCTTGCTGGTTGAACTGGCCCGCGCCACCGCACGATTCAATGCTCACACTGCTACGACAGCCGATGGGGTAACTCAATGAGAAACTCACTTCGATCACTATTTGCCTGTGCCCTGGTTCTGGCGCCGCTCACGGCGGTAGTTGCCCAGGATGAGCCGGACCAGGCGGGCGATTCTGCGCTGTTCCGTGCCGAACAACTATTGCTGAGTGGTTCCTACGCGGCCGCGGCCGAGATGTTCCAGATGACAGACGGGCTGGATCGTACCGATGGCCTGATCGGTGCCAGTCGCACCTACTTCATGACCGGCAACTATCAGCAGGCCGAGAGCGTCGTGGCAGACGCTATTGAGAATGATGACTACGCCAGCTATCCGTTGTTGAGTACGCAACTGGCCGAGGTGAAGCGTGCCGTGGGTGCATCTGCCGAGGCACTGGATATCTTCGCGGCGGTTCTGGACGGCCTGCCGGAGCCACCGGTACGCACGCTGGTGCAGTACGGTAGCCTGCTGCAGTTCAAGGGTCAGCGTTCCGAGGCCTACCGCATTCTGGACAGGGCCGTGCAGCGCTACAATAGCGGGCTGGTATTCACGTCTGAGGACGTGGCCATGGTGGCGTTGGCGAGTTGGCTGATGGGCAATTTCTACGACGCCAACAGCCTGTTCGACGAGGCGACCCGGGCCAATCCCAATAACCTCGAAGCCCACACCCTGTGGGCCGATTTGTTCCTGGAAAAATACAATGCCGCGGACGCGGAGCGTGGATACCAGGAGGCGCTGGATATAAACAGCCGCTATGTGCCTGCACTGGTGGGCATCGCGCGGGTAGTCGGAGACGAGAGAAGCCTGCAGCGTGCGCTGGCCATCAATCCGAACTCTATTCCAGCCCTGGAGACCTATGCGCAACTGCTGATGATGAACGGGCGTGAAGACGAGGCCATGGCCTATTTCACCCAAGTCCTGGCCTTGAACCCCGAATCCCTGAAGACCCTCAGCATCCTGGCGGCGCAGGCGGCTCTCAATGAGCGCATGGATGAGTATGAGAATTACTACCAGCAGGTGCAGGCCTTTAGCCCCGGCAACGCCCAGTTCCTCGGTGATATCGCCGACGCCTTCGGTAATAACTATCGCTTCACCGAGGCGGTGGAATATGCCCGCGCCGCCCTGGAAGCCGATCCGGAATACTGGCAAGGCTACACCCTGTTGGGTAACAACCTGATTCGACTGGGGGAAGAGGAAGAAGGCAAGGCGAACCTGGAGATCGGTTTCGAGAACGACCCGTTTAACGTCATGACTTCCAACATGCTAAAGGTCTTCGACACCCTGGAAACCTACGCCACCCTCGAGAGCGAGCACTTCAAGGTGCATATGAGCGAGCGGGACGCAGACATCCTCTGGCCCTATCTCGAGCCGCTTCTCGAAGAAGCCTGGGACACGCTGACGGAAAAATATGCCTTCGAACCCGAGGGGCCGATCCTGATCGAGGTCTTCGAGAACTCGGAAGACTTTGCCGTGCGCTCTGTCGGCTTGCCCGATATCGGACCGCTGGTGGGTATCTGCTTTGGTAAGGTCGTAACCTTGATTTCACCCGACACCCTGACCGCGAACTGGCAGGAAATCGTCTGGCATGAATTCATGCACGTGATTACCCTGCAGATGACCGAGAACCGCATGCCGCGCTGGCTCAGCGAGGGAATTTCCGTATGGGAAGAGCGGGAAGGCCGTCCCTATTGGGGACGCGACCAGGGCCTGGACCTGGTGCGAGCCGCCGATCAGGGTAAGTTGCTGCCAGTCGCCGATCTGAACTCCGGCTTCTCCGGTGCGCGTAACAATGCCGATCTGAGCTTTGCCTACTTCCAGTCTTACCTGGTAGTGGACTACATCGCCAGGCAGTACGGATTCGATAAATTGGTGGAGCTGGTTCAGCAGTACGCCTTCATAAAGGAAGACAGCGAACGCTTCGGTGAAGTGTTCGCCATGGATATCGGTGAATTCGATGCCGGATTCCGGGACTGGATCGATCAGCGTGTGGAAGAGATCAATGTCTATGTGCACACGGAAGATGTACCCGACGAGGGTGAAGGACATGGTCATGGCATCCGGGAAAACAGCAGCGCGATTCTCGCGGAACTGTATAACAACGCTTCCCTGAAACAGCACATGCGTTCCCGCATCGAGGAGAATCCGCGGGACTTCCAGGCCTATCTGCAACTGGGCATTGTGCTGTTCAAGGAAGAAGCCTTCGAAGAGGCACGGTCTTACCTGGAAACTGCCCACGAGATGCTGCCGAGCTACACCGGCTATCCAAGCCCGGCACTGGTGCTGTCGCAGATTTATGAACGTGAAGGCAATCGTGAAATGCAATTGCAGTGGCTCGAGCAACTGCTGGAAAACCTGCAACACGATTACGGATCGGCAATGATTCTTGCCGAGGCGGCGCTGGAGGCGGGGGACATGGAGCGAGTCGACTACTATATCGACCGGGCCCTGCAGGTAGACCCCTACCGACAGGATGTGCACCTGTTAAAAGCTCGCTACGCCGATACGGTCAATGATACCCAGTTGGCCGTGACGGAATACGAAGTGCTGATGAAACTGGAGATCACCGATCCGGTGGAGGCGCGCACCAACCTGGCAGAAGCCTACCTGAACAATGGTCAGCTTGCCGAGGCCAAGCAGAATGTCCTCTACGCCCTGGAACAGGCTCCCAGTTTTCAGCGCGCACAACAGCTGCTGCTGGATGCCGTGGACGAGGAAGCTGCCCAGTGAGCCTGCCCCGGCGTTCAATTATTGCCCTGGCCTGTCTCTTCGGCAGCCAGCTGGCAATGGCGCAGGTGTTCCCGCTCTCCGAAGGACTAGGCGGCAATGAAGACCTCGGTATCTACGGCACCGAGGTCACCGAGTTCACCTGGCTGCGAGGGCAATATACCAACTACGGCGGTGGACAGGGCGGCTTCGGTTTCCGGCGCCGGGGTGGTTGGTGGGATACAGACTATCCGGATTCGGATGAAAATTTTCTGCGGGGTGTGCAGCGCTACACCAATGTGGATACCAACCCGCGCAACCACACGTTCCTGGCGCTAACCGACCCGCGTCTGTTTGAGCACATCTTCCTCTACATGAACTGGAAGCGGGTGCCCATAGGTTCCTCCTACAGTGGTCCCAATTTTACGCCGGAAGAAATCGAGGCCATGCGGGAATTCATGTTCAGGGGCGGCCTGATCATGGTGGATGATTTCTGGGGCGAACCCCACCTCGATGACATGTTTATGGAAATAGGCAAGATCTTTCCTGACCGGGAAATCGTGAAACTGGATACCAGTCACGAGGTCTTCCATATATTCTTCGATATCGATGAGTTAGCGCAGGTGCCGGGCCGCATGGTGACCTGGGACTTCGGCGGTTTCATGAGCCTGGATGATCCCAATTATCCCCCGGAGATTTATGCGGTGCTGGATGATGATGGTCGCATCATGATGGCGGCTCACTACAACACGGATCTCGGGGATGGCTGGGAACATACGTTCTATGAAGCCTACCCAACAAAATATACCAATGAAGCTTACAAGATAGGCATCAATTTTCTTATTTACGCTTTTAGCCACTGATAGACGGGAACAGCACATGGCAGAGACAGAAGAAGTATTGGAAATGGACAACCAGGATGATGTTGCCCTGGTCAAGCGCATGCAGGAAGGTCGTGACCAGATTGTTGCCGAGATCAAGAAAGTCATCGTGGGCCAGGAAGGTATTATCGATGAGCTTTTGATTGCACTCTTCGGTGGTGGTCACGTACTGGTCACCGGTGTGCCCGGACTCGCCAAGACGCTGTTGATCAAGACGGTGGCCGATATCCTGCAGGTCGACTTCAGTCGCATCCAGTTTACCCCGGACCTGATGCCTGCCGATGTGGTCGGTGCCGAGGTTGTGGAAGAGAAAAATGGTCAGCGGGAACTCAAGTTCGTGAAGGGCCCGATCTTCACCAACATCCTGCTCGCCGACGAAATTAACCGAACGCCTCCCAAGACCCAGTCGTCCCTGCTGGAAGCCATGGAAGAGCGCCAGGTCACTGCTGCCGGTGTTACCTATCCCATGTCGAAACCCTTCTTCGTGCTGGCAACCCAGAACCCGATCGAACTGGAGGGTACCTACCCACTGCCAGAAGCCCAACTCGACCGCTTCATGTTCAAGATCGAGTTAGGTTATCTGTCGGAAGCGGATGAGGTGCAAGTGGTCAGCCAGACAACCCAGACCCATGACAATCCGCTGGCCCACCCGCTGGGTGGTGAGGATATTCTCGAATTCCAGCGCATCGCGCGTCAGGTGCCTGCGGCTGAGGCGGTCATCAAATACGCGGTGAGGCTGGTGCATGCCTCCCGTCCACAGAGTGAAACTGCCCCCGACTTCGTGAAGGACTGGGTCAGCTGGGGGGCGGGTATTCGCGCGTCCCAGAACCTTATTCTTGCCGGCAAGGTGAGGGCGCTGCTGCACGGACGGTATAACGTATCCTATGGTGATGTGAGAGCCCTGGCGCCTTCAGTTTTACGCCATCGGGTGCTGCTCAACTTCCATGCCGAGGCGGAGCGGGTTACCACCGATCAGGTTATCCAGAAATTACTCGAGGCGGTGCCTGAGCCCACTTCGGAAATCTAGACACCGGGTTCCTCGTTGCAAGCGCGATCCACTTATAGCCGTATAGTAGCCGTATGTCAGAATCACTGAATTTTCTCGATCCATCCGTCCTCTCCGGGCTCTCCAACCTGGAACTGCGGGCGCGAACCGTCGTTGAGGGCTTTCTCTCGGGTTTACACAAGAGCCCGAATCGTGGATTCAGTGTGGAGTTCAATGATTATCGCCACTACCAGCGCGGCGACGACATGCGTCACGTGGACTGGAAGCTTTACGCCCGCAGCGACAAGTTCTACATCAAGCAGTACGAAGACGAAACCAACGTGCGGGTGGTGATCCTGCTGGATGTCAGTGCCTCCATGGATTACACCTCGGGCTCGGTCAGCAAGCTGAATTACGGCATCACCCTGGCTTCGGCGCTGGCCTACTTCATCATGCGGCAACGCGATGCCGTGGGTCTTATCACCTTCGACGACGAAGTGCAGGAATACATTCCCGCCAAGTGCAGGCAACCGCATCTGATGCGTATACTGCGCACCCTCGCCCATGTTGAGTCGGGCAACAAGACCAACGCGGTGAAACCGCTTTCTGACCTGGCGGCGAGCCTGCACAAGAAGAGCATGGTGATCCTGATTTCCGACCTGCTGGACGACGAGGAGAGGGTGATCAACACCCTGCAGAATCTGCGTGGCATGGGTAATGACGTGATTGCCTTCCATCTGATGGACGAGGCGGAACTCAAGTTCCCGTTCAATGAAGCCTCAGAATTCGTCGACATGGAGAACCAGGAGACCTACATCACCTCGCCAGCGGCGATTCGTGAAGCCTACCTGGAAAATCTCAATGAGTACCTGTCCTTCTGCAAGAAGAAATGCCAGAGAAGTGGGGTCGACTACTGCCTGTTGAATACATCGGAACCGCTGGACGAGGCCCTGTCGGCCTACATGACGAAGCGGGCGAGGAGTTTCTAGGTCCATGGTATTCCTCACCCCGATATTCCTGCTTGGCCTGCTGGCCGCACTGATTCCCATTGCGATACACCTTATTCGGCGCGAGAAACCACCGAAGGTTATGTTCAGTACCATTCGGTTTCTGAAGAAGACGTCGAAGAAGCTGGTGCTGTTCCAGCAGTTGCAGCAGATCGCCTTGTTGCTGTTGCGCGCCGCCGTGATCGTCTTGCTGGTGATCGCCTTTGCCCGGCCCCTGTTTAACCAGTCGGTAGCGCGTCTCGTGGACGCCGATCCCCAGTCTGCCGTGATCCTGCTCGATGTCTCCATGAGTATGCGCTACGGAGATACCTTTGAGCGCGCACGGGAGGAAGCGCTGGACATCATTGGCCGCATGGGTGGAGGTGATGAAGTGGCCCTGGTGACCTTTTCTGATTCGGCACAACTGGTGCGGGAACTGGATACGGACATAGCCAGTGTCCGGGCATTGATCAACGAAGTGGACGCGCCTGGTTACGGTAGTACCCGCTTCTACCCCAATTTGCGTCTGGCGGACCAGCTGCTGGAGACGGCGCAGTTCGATAATCGTGCGGTTTACCTGATTTCCGATTTCCAGGACACGGGCATGCAGGATGCAGATGAGTCCTGGAAACTGGCACCCGGAATCGCGCTGACCACGATAGACGTTGGAGAGGTCGAGTCGGTGAATCTGGCGCTGACCGATGTGCGTTCACCGGAGCAGCTGCTGGAGGATGCCGCAGAACAACAGATCCTGGCCAGGGTACGCAGCACCGGCACGGTGTACCGGGATGCGGGCGAGGTGTCCCTGAGTATCAACGGCCAGATGGTGGATCGGGTACAGGTGGATCTCGGTGAAAGATCCGAGGAAGTCGTGACTTTCAGCAGCCTGTTCGAGGCCGAGGGAACCTATACCGGTGAGGTCAGGGTCAGCGGCGACGGATACAGCGATGACAATGCGTTCTATTTCACTGTCGATGTACTGCCCAAGATTCGGGTGCTGGTGGTCAATGGTGAAGCATCGGAAAACTGGTTCGATGATGAGGGACACTGGTTTGGTCTTGCCGTGGGTGGCACCGACGCGTCCCCGTTCGATCTGCAGAGTGTCGAATCGAGCCAGTTGAGTGCCGCTGCGCTGCGCCAGAGTGATGTGGCTGTCCTGCTCAATGTGGGTGATCTCACTAACGGGCAAGCCGATGCCATCACGACCTATGTAGAGCAGGGTGGCAGCCTGCTGATCGCTCCCGGCGATCGCGTGGAACCGGAAGTATTTAACCGCCAGTTTGCGGAAATCACACCCGCCAGTCTGCAGCGCCCCACAGGCCGCATCGACGACTACCTGGTCATCGCTGACTACGACCGGCGACACCCAGTGCTACGCCCCCTGGTGGGTGACTGGACGGCACGCTTCGAGGGTCACTGGCCCATGCAGGCCCGGGACGATGCCGCTGTGCTGATGCAGTTTGACAACACCGAGCCGGCACTAGTGGAGAGGGATTATGGGCAGGGCAAAGTCATGCTGTTTGCCTCGACACTGGACCTGGAATGGAACAACCTGGCGTTGCAAGGCCTGTATCTGCCCTTCGTGCATGAGACCTTGCGACACCTGGTGCAGACCGATGTCCGGCAGCGAGCCTATGCGGTAGGCGACACGATCAATCTCGATACCCAGGGCAGTGCCGCCTCGGTCTCGGCCAGGAATCCCTCCGGCTCGGATATCCGGCTTGTGGACAATGCGGTCTTCACCGCGACCACTCCCGGCTTTGTCACGGCGACGATCGACGGTAACGAAGCCCGCTATGCGGTGAATTTCCTCCCCGAAGAATCCAATCTGGCGCGGGTGGCGCCGGCCACGCTCTACGATGCGGTTATCAATCCGGATACCAGCCCCATTCAGTCACGGGAAGTGCAGACGGCGCAGATGATCGAGGAACTGGAGCGTCCGCAGCGCATGTGGTGGTACATCCTGGTAGCGGTGATGTTGCTGATACTGGCCGAAGCGGTGATTGCTAACCGCACCTATCGCTAGGGCAGGACTGCAGCATCCGTCCGTCTTCCTCAGGCGGAGCTCGATTCTCCTTTGCCAAACCCTTTGCTTGCCCAAGCCCATGACGAGGCTCAAGACACCGAATTCCTGGCGGGGAACGGCGCGGGTGCCGTCGATCTGCAGGACTTCCCGAGCAAAATTCGCCAGGCAAATATGACAATTTTTTACGCACCAGAACAGTGCGTAAAAAATCAAGGTATTGATTTTAAAGGGTATTTATTTTGAGTCTGTAACGTTAATGTCATATATTTGTAAAACGTGGCGAAAAACTCCTTGAAAAATAGATACTTATAACTCATGCTGGAAATATTACAGGCGTATCCAGTATGACTTATAGCGAATCAGGCAGGATAAAAAAGCACCCAGGACATTCACTCTTCTCGGCTCTCCTGCTCGCCGGCTTGCCGCTGCTGCTTGCCAGTCTCATGGCACAGGCTCAGGAAGACTATCCCGCGTCGGCCCTCACCCAGGCCTGGTCCCAGCAGCCTGCCGCGCTGCTTCCCGCGGTGTCGACGACGTTGCTTTCCGAGGAGTTTAATCCCTTCGATGATCAACAACTGGAGGACCTGGTGGTGGCCGCCCGTCAACAGCAGGAGGCCGGAGCCCATGCAGTGGCACTGCGCTTGCTGGATCAGGCCTGGCAGGTTAGCCGGGTCGCCTATGGCCTCTATCATGAATCCCAGGTTCCCTTGCTGGAAAGCATGATTGCCAGCCAGATTGAACTGGAAGACTGGCAGGCAATCGATGATCACTATGGCTATCTGGAACTGATCTACACCCGCCTATATGAGATGGACGATCCGCGCCTGGAGTCAGGCTTGCAGAAGGTATCTTCCTGGCATATCAATGCCTTCAACGCGAACGTCGATGGCAAGCGGGAAGAGCATCTGCGCAAGGCGCGGCAGGTATTGAAGACCCGGCTCGAAGTCGCCGAACTGACCTTGCCCGCTGGCGATCCCAGGTTCGCGTTCCTCCACGAGAGCATCAGGCTTAGTGAACAGCACCTTTATCTGATGTCTGAACGCTACAAGATGATGAGGCAGAAGCAGCAACAGGCCGCCCGCGACAGCCTGCTGGCGACGCTGGACTGATACCCGACAAGGCCAGACTCCTGGCTGTTAACTGCCTGAATATTCCATCTGCTCGATTCACCTGTGCCTTTGCCGGGATGGCCGACGGTCTGCATTGATGCAAGCAGCGAGTTTTGTGTTGTGGAACGACTGTTTGCCGCTTGGGACAGTGCACGCCCGCAACGAATGAGCTGTATTGCGCGGTGCAGGGGGGAGAGTTTGCGGCTGAAGCCGCCTGGGTGAGGCGCTAAAGCGGAAACTTGAAAGTGACTCAATGCTTTAGAAAAGGGGGGAACAAAGAAAAACTTCCAAGCTCCGTACTTTAGCTCTTTGCCATCGAATGCTTGATTCCATTTAGGCACCCAACGACAAAGTGAACTGATAGTAACACAGCTTTTCAAAAGCGTCAGCGTGGTAACAATTTGTCACAATGCAGGGAATACGTGGCCTGAAGAGCGATCGATCGGTTTTTGGATGGAGCGAACGCTTGTTCGGTTCCTCGAATTCAGGCAACTGCAGAGGCGACTGTCGGGCCCAAAACGGGCCGCGTCTCACAGTATCTAGATGTCGTGGTCTTCACCGGGGCCAGGCTTGAGCGCTGACTTCTCGTCTTCGGGGGTTATGATGCCAAGGCGTTTGGCGCGCCGTTCCCAATTCTTCTTCGCCAGCGCCTGCATGTCTTCTTCGCTGTCGGATTCATCGACGATCTCAAGTCCGAGCAGGGTCTCGATGATGTCTTCCATCGTCACAATGCCTTCCATCGCGCCAAACTCATCGACCACCAGGGCCAGGTGTTCCTTGCGGGATATGAAATTATCCAGCAGCTCCGGTATGGGAAGGGTCTTGTGTACGACGATGATATCCCGGCGAATAGCATTCAGGGTGAGGTCTCCCTCGTTCTCCACAAGCTTCAGCAATAACTCATCTTTCAGGATATAGCCGGTTACGTTGTCGTTCTGTTCGTGGTAGATGGGAATGCGGGAGAAGGGCAGGTCCGCATTCTGTTCATGAAACTCACGGATGGTCATGGTGTCGCTGGCGGCAATCACCACGATGCGTGGGGTCATGACATTCTTGACCAGTACCCGGGAGAACCGCAGGAGATTGTGAATGATCGTTTGTTCATTTTCCTCGAGGGCGCCGCTCTCCGTGCCCAGGCGCGTCATGGCGATGAAGTCGGTACGGCTAAGCACGGGCTTGCTCTTGTCCCTGTTCAGGTGGCGCGTGATGTACTGGCTAACCCACACCAGCGGAGCGAGGGCAAACAACATCACCTTCAGCGCGGTGATGGAAAACGGTGTCAGGGATTCCCAGTTGTTGGCACCGATTGTCTTGGGAATGATCTCGGAGAAGATGAGAATCGCCAGGGTCATCAGGCCGGCGATGACGGCTTCCCAACTTATCAGGGAAACACCAAAGAGTTCGATCGTTGTCCCGCCGAACAGCACGGCGGCCTGAGATCCCACGCCGATGGCGCCCACAGTATGGGCGATCGTGTTCAGGGTGAGAATCGCCGCCAGTGGACGATCAATATCTTCCTTGAAGCGCACCAGATCCTTGGCGAGGTGGCCGCCTTTCTGCTCCTGGATGCCCACGTAAGCTGGCGTAATGCTGAGCAGGACCGCTTCCAGTATGGAGCAGAGAAAAGAGAAGAAAATGCTGACGAAGAAAAAAGCGAGTAGAAGTCCCATTGGGGCCTTGGCTTATTGGAATCTTGCAGGGAAAGGATTGTTACACGAAATCGGGAGCAGGGCCAACGACCATTGCCGCTCTCCTGAGCCGGAGCTCAGGAGACGCTGGCTGCTGCAGGCACCTGCTCAGATCGGCGGAAACGCTGGAACATGCCACGAATTGAGCCGGGCAGGGCCAGCATGGCTGGGGTGACCACCAGGGTGAGGATAGTGGCGAATGACAGGCCAAACACGATCGTGGATGCCAGCCCGGACCACTGGGATGCAATGGGACCGCCAATTTCTATCTCCGCCCCGACCAGATCGATGGATATGCCCAAAGCCAGAGGCAGAAGACCGAAACCGGTGGTGAAGGTGGTCAGGAATACCGGGCGCAGACGCTGCACTCCGGTGTGTACGATGATGTCCTGAATAGTCCAATCCGGGTGCTCGTCGCGCAACACGTTGAAGGTATCGATCAACACGATATTGTTGTTCACGATAATACCCGCCAGGGCGACGATACCGATGCCGGTCAGCATCACGCTGAATGGCATTCCCGTTGTCAGTAATCCTAACAATACACCTACGGTAGACATCAGGACCGAGGAGAGAATCAGCAGGGCCTGATAGTAGCTATTGAACTGGGTTACCAGAAGGATCGCCATCAGGGCCATGGACAGGGCGAAGGCCTGCACCAGGAAGGCGGCACTGTCGGCCTGCTCCTCATTGGCACCGCGGAACTGGTAGAACACGCCAGGAACAGTTGGATTCTCCTCCAAATAGGCGGCGACTTCCTGCAGCTTGTTGGCGGCCAGCACGCCTGGTGCCGGATTGGCGCGTATGTATACAACCCGGTTACCGTCGACTCGTTGAATCTCGGTCACCTTCTGTCGTGGTTCACGGGTGACGAAACTACTCAGGGGTACCGGGCCGTTGGCGGTACTGATGCGAATATCGTCCATCTGGTGCAGGCCACGGTACTCGACCGGGTAACGAACCCGAATATCGACTTCTTCTTCACTGTCGTTGGGACGGTAGTCGCCCATGAAGACTCCATTGGTCATTAACTGAATGGCCGTACCGATTTCCGCCATATTGGCACCCAGCATGGCCGCGCGGGCACGATCCACATTGATCTCCCATTCGATCGCGGGCACCGGCGTGGTGTCGTCGATATCGATCAGGCCGGTCATCTGCGTTTCCATGAAGTTGCGAATGCGATCCGCCTCGCTGTACAGCAGTTCCAGGTTGTCGCCGGACAGCTCAACCTGGATTTCCTTGCCCACCGGCGGGCCCTGTTCTATGGAGACTATCTCGGAGCGGACTCCCGGAATCTTCGATAGGGCCTCACGGTACATGGCCTCGATTTCGAAGCCATTGGTCTCGCGGGTGCGTCGATCCGTCAATTCGATGAAGATGGTACCGATCAGATCGGGAGCGGCGGCTTGTCCGCCACCCATCTGTTGGCCGGCGCCGGACTGGGTCACGATACCGTCGTAGTAGCCCACTTCCTGGATGCGACGTTCTGCATCCAGCATGATATTGCGTAGCTCGGCCGGCGAATAATTGCCGCGGGCAAAGATCTGAACCTGGGTCTGCAGAGGCTCGGAGGATACGAAGAATTCGAAGCCAGCGCCCCAGCGCATGTAGGCTATGACCACGCCGATCATGACCACCAGGGTTGCCGTGAGTACAGTGCCAGGAATGCGCACGGCAAAGGCGAGTATGCGTGCATAGAGCCCGGTGACCCCGTGTACCTTGGCCGGATCGCCTTCTTCCAGCTCGAGCAAGTGTTGCTTGTCAGCCTCGCTGGACGTGCCAATCAGGGCGCCTATCGCGGGCGCGAACAGCAGCGCATAGAACAGCGAGCCGACCAGAACGGCGAATACCGTAATCGGCAGATAGCTCATGAACTGTCCGGATACGCCGGGCCAGAACATGATGGGCAGGAATGCGGCGAGTGTGGTTGCCGTGGATGCCGTGATAGGCCAGAACATGCGACGCACGGCCGCCTTGTAGGCTTCCCGGCTGTCGAGGCCTTCCGCCATCTTGCGGTCGGCAAATTCCACCATCACGATGGCGCCATCGATCAACATGCCGAGGCCCAGCAAGAGGCCGAAGATCACCATGAAGTTATAGGTGAAATCCAGCATGTTGATGATGATGAAGGCGAAGAAGAACGAGAAGGGCACGGCCATGGTTACCAGCAGGCCGGAACGTACACCCACCGCCGCGATAACGACCACCAGTACCAGAGCCATGGCCGTGGCCATATTACCTGAGAGGCCAGCATTCTGTTCCAGGGTCAGTGGAATCGTATTGTTGATATAGGACAGGGTGACGGCAGGTGGCAGGGAGGGGCGTATTTCCTGTACCAGCGCGTCAATGCCTTCCATCGCCTGAATCAGGTTGGCGCCCTTGCGCTTCATCACGTTCAGGGAAATGGTCTGGGTATGGTTCGAGTAGGAGTAGCGAGTGGCATCCTTGAATGTACGACGCACGTCGGCAAGGTCCGACACGGTCAGGACGCCCATTTCGGTTGATGCCAGGGGCAGGTTGAAAAGATCGTTGGCCTCTTCTATGAGACCGGGTACCTTCACGGAGAAGCTGCCCTGTCCGGTATCGACCTGTCCGGCCGCAATCAATCGATTGTTGCTGGTAACGGCCTGGACGATGGCGCTGTTCGGAATGCCGTAGGTTTCCAGTTTCGACGGATTGATGACAGCTTCCAGCAGTTCCTCCCGGTTGCCTACCATGGGCGCTTCCAGGATATCGGGTAGCAATTCGATTTCTCGCTGCAGGTTTTCCGCCACCCGCAGCAGGGTCCGCTCAGGCACGCCCTCGCCACCGATCGCAATCTGCACGATGGGCATGGAGACGGCCGAGACCTCCTGAATAATAGGCTCCTCGGTGGACTGGGGGAAACGGGCCTTGGCGCGGTTCACCGCCTCCCTGATTTCCGCCAGGGCTGAAGCCGAATCAAAGCTGATATCGAATTCAGTCAGGATAGTCGCCGCGTTTTCACTCGAGAATGAACTGACTTCAGTCAGGCCATCGACAGTCTTCAGTTCCAGTTCCACGGGCTTGGCCAGCAGGCGTTCGGCGTCTTCCGGCGAGATGCCTTCGTGGATGATCGTGGTAACCACCAGGGGTACCTGAACATCCGGGAACATCTCGACTGGGATGGCACGGTAGGCGGCCAGTCCGGCGAGCAGGGTCACGACGAAGATGCTAAGGGTGGTTCGCGATCGGCTGATTGCAGAATCTATGTATCCGAGCATGATGAAGCAGTTCCCTGTGTGTTAGTCCCAGTCGAAGTTGGCCTGCACGATCTGGCCGGGGAATACGATTTCCTGTCCCAGGGTAATCAGCACCACGTTACCGTTAAGACCGGTAACCCAGATGCCGGGATTAAGCTGGTTGGTGTCATCGCCAACGATTTCGACATTACGGAAGTAGACTTCATTGTTCTCATCCAGCAGTTTCACACCGATTCCACCATTGTCATCCAGGGTCAGTGCGGACGACGGAATACGGTGCGCCATGATTTCCGACGCATCGACGAGGATTTCCGTGGTGATGCCATCACGCAGCGCTGGCTGGCCCGCGTCCACTTCAACCTCTATACGATAGCTGCGCGAGATCGGATCGGCGGCGGTAGCCAGATAAGTCACTGTCCCATTGACCCGCTGGCCATTGAGCACCTGGCCGATGGCACGGGAACCGGTTTGAATGCGGCTTACAGCCTGCTCGGGAACGAGCCCCACCAGGAGCATGGGACTGTCATCCAGAATCGAGGCGCAGACAGAGCCCACATTTAACAGATCGCCCATCTCCACCGTTCGGGTCTCGACGACGCCATCGAATGGGGCGACGATGCGGGTATTATTCAGCGCGATCTCGGCGCGGGTGACGGCGGCCTGTGCAGACTCCAGTGCGGCCTTGAACTGGGCGACCGCGACATCGGATTGCAGATCCCGGCGCTGCAGGTCCACGGCTGCGTCGAATTCAAATTGTGCCTGTTCTCGACGGGCGACCGCCTCATTGAGGTTGGCCTCACGGTCATCGATTGCGATTTCGCAAAGTACTTCGCCAGCCCGGACCCGGGTTCCACGGGGTACTGGATTGTTGACGATACGACCGGCCTGTTCGGCTCGCACCTCGACATGACGAAACGCCTGGGTGCGACCACGTACGGTGAGTCGTTCGACATAGGATTCAGGCTGAATACGCTCGGCGCGCACGGTCATCACGGCCGGATCTTCACTCGCGGCCTGACCGGGGGATACTGCCTCTATCCGGGCAACGGGCGTCTCAGGCTCTTCAGCCGTACTGGATCCGGGTCGGGGAATGAGCATCCATACCGCCACGGCGGCGAATATGGCAATTGCGACGAGTTGCTGCTTTTTCACTTTGGCCTCCAGCCATTCTCAGAGCAGGGCTCAAACCCTGAAATTATAGGATACGCCAATGACAAACAGGCGTACCACGCCCGTTTCCGTACCCGGATTGTTTTATTCGCGCTTGAGTTGCTCGTCCCTGTTATTGAGATTAGCCCTACATCCTGGGGCTTTGCAGGGAAGGGTAGATCCACCCTCCCGGAAGTGTTACGTATTGTAACGGAACGAAATCTGGTTGCAAGCGATGAATACGTCAAGCAGTGCTCGCTTCACCCCATGATCCGGGCATCTGGCGGTATTGGGCGGGGCAGGAATTCTGTCCGAACTGTGCTAGCTTTCGCCATCAACAATAACGCCATTCACAAGGCCATCAAAGCGGGGAACGTTCGTGAAAGATTTGACCAGTCATGTAGCCATAGTCACCGGGTCCAGCAGCGGGGTTGGGGCAGCCACAGCCCGCCTCCTGGCGAGCCAGGCTTGCCATGTGCTCATCAACTACAATTCCAACGAGGCGGGTGCCCGGGCCGTGGCCGATGAGTGCGAGGCGGCGGGGGTCGAGACGATTATCCACCAGGGCAATGTGGCAGACGACAGCGATTGCATCGCCATGGCCGAGGCGGCAATCGCGAAGTGGGGTCGTATCGATGTCCTGGTGAACAATGCTGGCACCACGAAGTTCGTCGATCACGCGAACCTGGATGGATTGGACAAAGACGATTTTCGCCGCATCTATGACGTCAATGTTATCGGTGCCTACCAGATGACGCGCGCGGTAACGAAGCAGATGCAATCGCAGGCGTCTGGTGGTGCTGTGGTGAATGTCGCGTCCACTGCGGGAATCACCGGCATTGGCAGTTGTATTGCCTATGCGGCCTCCAAGGGGGCAATGGTTACCATGACCCTGTCCCTGGCCAGGGCGCTGGGGCCAGCCATGCGCATCAATGCTGTCTGCCCGGGCTTTATCGAGGGCGACTGGCTGCGTGATGGTTTCGGTGAAGAACGCTACCAGAAGTTGATGGAATTCAATCGCGAGAATGCGCCGCTGAAACGTACTGCCACTCCCGAGACTGTTGCCGATGCCATCCTGCATTTCGTCATAGGTTCACAGGTCGTTACCGGTGAAACCCTGATCGTGGATGGTGGTCGTCACCTTGCCATGGCGCCACTGACCAGGCGTTAGCCAGGGCTCAGGCAGCCTGTTGTGGCGGGGACGGGCAGGGTGAACTTACCTGGCTACAGGTTTCTTCTGCAGTTTGCGTTGCAGGGTGCGGCGATGCATCTTCAGTTGGCGTGCGGTGGCGGAGATATTGCCATCGTTTTCCTTTAACACCTTCTGGATATGTTCCCATTCCAGGCGTCTGACCGACATGGGCTCCATCTTGTTCGCGTCGCCTATTGGTGAGTGTGGTGTGGATTCTTCAGGCAGCAGGGCGGCCAGGATCTCGTCGGCATCGGCCGGCTTTGCCAGGTAGTTGTGGGCGCCGAGTTTGATGGCTTCTACGGCTGTCGCAATACTGGCATAACCGGTGAGCACCAGGATTCGCATGCCAGGATTAGCTGCCAGTAGTGGCTTGATCAGGTCCAGCGACGTTTCACCCCCCAGGTTCAAATCGAGAATGGCAAGATCCAGCGGCTGTGCCGCTATCTCCGCCTCAGCCTCGACTTTCGAGCTGGCTTGCACGACAGTGTAGTTGCGCTGCTGCAGGGCGCGTACCATGACGCGCGAGAACACTTCATCGTCTTCCACCAGCAGTAGTGTCTGGGTACGGGGGACGTTCATGGGCTGGGTACCTGTGAAGATTCGGGAAGTGGCAGGCGAATGAGGGTCAATGCGCCCCCCAGTTTCAGGTTAAACATCTCGATCGTTCCACCCAGTCGCTGAACCGCGGCGTTCGCCAGGAAGATTCCCAGTCCCATGCTGTCCTTTCGAGTGGAAATAAAGGGTTCACCCATGTTTTCCATGACCTTGGCGGGGATACCCGGCCCGTCATCGTTGATTGAGATTTCCACGAATTCGGCTTCCCTGTCGCTGACCCGGAACCTGACTTCCACACGCTGGGTGGCGGCCTTGATGCCATTCTCAATGATATTGATCACGGCATGCTTGACGCTGAGTTCGGCGGCAATTACCGGGTCGTGCTCGGCGTCCACGGTAAAACTTACCGAGGCGGACGGGTGGATGTTGGTAATGTAATCCTGAATATCCGAGACGAAGTCAGATAAACGGATGTACTCCAGCTCTGCGGGATTATCCTTCTGGTAGTAACGGATCAACTGATTGATGGAATCCTTGCAGCGTGTCACCTGCTGCTTGAGGATGCTGATGTCTTCCTTGATGTTAGCCTGACGCAGGCCTTCTTCGTCCAGCTTGTCCAGCTCGGTCAGCAGTACTGCCATCGTCGACAGGGGTGTACCAAGGGCATGTGCGGTGCCGGCAGCGAGGGTGCCAATTGCCACTAATTGTTCGTTGCGCATCTCGCTTTCACGCGCCTTGGCCAGGTTGAGTTCCCGTTCGCGAATCGCGCTCGCCATGCGGGTGAGGAATACGCTTATGAGGATTGCGCTCACCAGGAAGATTACCCACATGCCCACCAGGTGCAATTCGAAGATGGAGTTCTGGTCCATGCTCATGCCGCTGCTGTGATCGACACCCAGGTCCCGCAGGAGAAAATAGGTGTACATGAGGATGCCGGCCCCGGCCAGCGCATAGGCATAATTTCTGGACAGCAAGGTGGCGGTCACTGCCAGCAGAACGAGCATGTAGGAGATAAGTGGATTGCTCGCGCCACCGGTGTTAAGCAGCAGCACGAACAGAATGCCGACATCGATCAGCAGATGCAGAAATACTTCCCGGTCCCGAATCACGGAAGCATGCTGCAGACGCCAGTAGCCAAAGGCTATGGAGAGAACCACGGCGGCAATAAGCGACAGCACCAGCCGCAGAGAGATGCTGAGATCGGCGAAGCTCTGGAAGACCACCAGACCGATTGCGCCGAGAGCGGCAACGAAGGCCCGCAGCAGCAATATACGCTGCAGGCCCTGTTTCGCCAGGGCGCTCTGGTCCATTCCGTCAGGGACCAGGGCCTCCATGAGTTTCTGTATTCTGGATTTATTCTGCATCACGCCATTCTATCCCAAGCGGGCAATCAGATCAGTCCGGGCAGCCACTTTGCAAAGCCTACCCTGCGGGTTATATTGCAACGCCTTTAGCCAGCATTCTACTCTGATCTTGTCTCATAAATACGCTGAACCCCAAACTGATCTCCTGCCCCTGATTGCCGCTGCGCTGCGAGCCGAATATGGCGAATGCCCTGCGCTTTGCTACGGGTTGGGGGAGAGCGACAGACTCGTCGAGAGACAATTGAGTTTCCTGCAGGAAATACAGGAGCGGATCCTGGAGCGAATAGCGGAAGGGGGCAGCCTGCATCTGCGAGGGGCCAGCCTGGGCAGGATGCAACAGGGCCTGTCTGCTGCCGGCAGGACCGTGAGCTGGAGTCATCCGGATACCCTGTTACCCGATTTGCCCGAGAGTGATCCTGGGTCAGACACCAGTCTGTCTGCGACCGGCTTTCCAGTTGACGGCACGGCGCAATTGGATGGGCTGCTGCTGGAGGGTTCGATCAACTATCTCGATCAACTCTCCCTGCTCACTCGCGTTCGAACCGTATTAAAGGACGAGGGGTTTCTGTTCCTGTTCGGGGAAAACCTCGACGATGATTCCCAAATCGCGCGTTCGCCCCTGGCAAACCTGAGTTCACTGCGTCAGCTGTCGGAGCGCCTCGGCTATTGTCTGCTGGAAGAGCAGGACTATTCGGCCAACGCCCTGGATTGTGTTGAGCGCCTGTATGGGATCGCCTCGTCCCGATTGTCGGAGATCGCTTCTGCACTGGGCATAACAACGGAGCATGTGGCGGCCTTGCTGGGAGAACTGCAAGCCATCGCCGCCGAGTTCAAGTCAGGCAGGCGCTGTTTCCGGCTCTTTGTGCTGCAAAAGCTCGGCGACCCACCGGGCGAATATGCCCATGCCGAGTATGGTGACATCGCTTCTTTCCAGCCGACGGAGATTGCGTCCCTGTTTGAGGCAAGCTTTGGCGTGAAGTTCGACCCGGAGCTGTGGCACTGGAAGTACACACTTGGCGAGGGCGTCTGCGTGGTCGCGCGGGCCGAACCCGGTGCTGCCATCGTTTCCCATTACGGTGGTGCACCGCGGCAGATCGAATACTTTGGCGACTCGACCTGGGCGATACAGCCCTGCGATGTTATGGTGTTGCCAGAGGTGCGTCGACAGTATGGTCGTAACAGCCTGTTCTTCAAGACGGCTGCCACTTTTCTGGAGCGGGAAATCGGCAATACGGTGAACCACCTGCTGGGCTTTGGCTTTCCCAACCAGAAAGCCATGAATATCGCGCTGCGACTGGGGCTGTATGAGAAGACGGACGACTTCGTCGAGATACAGTTCCCTGCTGCGGGTGGGGAAGAGTCAGCCCATTTCGTCGCGAGCGCTGACATCTCCGGGCAAGACCATCGGGATGAGATAGACTGCCTCTGGGAAGCCATGCGGCTGCGCTATGGCGAAGCCATCATCGGTGTGCGTCATTCCACTTATATTGATTATCGATACTTTGATCATCCCTTTGCCCGCCGCGGGCACTATCGGCAGTACTTTCTCCGGGACAAGTCCACAGGCGCCGCCAGGGCATTCTTCGTGCTCAAACCCCACGAGCAGGATCAACTCTTGATGGACCTGGTCTGCGCGACAGATGCTATGCCGGCCATGCTTGCGGCAATTAACCGTTTCGTGGGCGAGCAGTCCGATGTCGGGCGACTTAAATTCTGGCTCACCCGCGAGTGGCAGAAGCGTCTGCAGCTCCCCGATGTGACTGTGCAAGAATTGGGTATTGAGATACCCTGTAACAGCTGGAATCCGGGACCCAGTGCCGGCATTCTCTACGGTGCCTGGTGGCTCACGGCCGGTGACATGGATTTTGTCTAGGTAGTTCCAGTAGCGCCTGAATAGGCAGCATAGCTGAATGCGACACGGTGGCGATAAGGTAGCGTCAAGATGGCGTCAAGATAGCGATAAGGTAAAAGACAAAAACTATAAAAGAAGGATAGCTTGAGCACATGGCCAGCACTAATATCTACCAACAGGACCTGGACAAGAACAGGGCGAACTTCGCCGCACTGACCCCACTGACGTTTATTGAACGTGCAGCCAGTGTTTATCCCGACCATGTTTCCGTAATTCACGGAGATACACGATATACCTGGTCAGAAACCTACAAGCGTTGTTGTCTGCTGGGCTCGGCGCTGGCACGCATGGGCATCGGAGAAGGGGATACAGTGTCTTTTATGGGCGCCAATACGCCGGAAACCTTCGAGGCGCATTTCGGTGTTCCCATGATCGGCGCCGTGCTCAATGCCCTCAATGTGCGCCTCGATGCCAAGGCGATTGCCTTTATTCTCGATCATGCAGAAACCAAAGTGCTGTTCACGGACCGTGAATACAGCGACACCATAAAAGCTGCGCTGGAACTGGTGGCGAACAAGCCTATCGTGATCGACATCGATGATCCTTACTTCGAAGGCGGAGAATTGCTCGGCGAAAAGAATTACGAAGCGGTGCTGCAGGAAGGTGATCCGGACTACCGCTGTTTCCAGATCGATGATGAGTGGCAGGCAATCAGTCTCAATTACACCTCCGGTACCACCGGCAATCCCAAGGGGGTAGTGTTCCATCACCGTGGTGCCTACTTGAATGCAATCTCCAATGTAATGAGCTGGGACATGGTGTCCCATCCGGTGTACCTGTGGACCCTGCCCATGTTTCATTGCAACGGTTGGTGCTGGCCCTGGAGCCTGGCCGCCGTCACTGGCACCAGCGTCTGCCTGCGACATGTCAGGGACGCGGCGATCTTCGATGCGATCAAGCAACACCGGGTGACCCATTTCTGCGGCGCGCCAGTGGTACTCAATACCCTCATCAATGCAGCGGATGAATTAAAGGAAGGCATAGAGCACGAGGTCAAGGCAATGACGGCAGGCGCCGCGCCGCCGGCGGCGGTGATCGCCGGCATGGAGAATATGGGCATCGGGGTCACCCATGTCTATGGCCTGACCGAAACCTATGGACCCTGTATCAGCTGTGCCCCGCAAGCAGCATGGAATGAATTAAGCGTTGAGGACCGAGCCGAGATGCTGGCCAGGCAGGGTGTGCGTGCACCGATGCAGGACGAGATGATGGTGGCCGACCCCGAGACCCTGGAGCCGGTGCCCAGGGATGGCAAGACCATGGGTGAGATATTCATGCGTGGCAATCTCGTCATGAAGGGATATCTGAAGAACCCGAAGACCACCCAGGAATCCTTCGCCGGTGGCTGGTTCCATTCTGGTGATCTGGCCGTCTGGCATGAAGATGGCTACGCCCAGATCAAGGATCGCTCCAAGGACATCATCATCTCCGGGGGCGAAAACATCTCATCCCTTGAGGTGGAGTCTGTCCTGTTCAAGCATCCGAAGATACTGGAGGCGGCGGTGGTGGCCAGTTCTGACGAGAAATGGGGTGAAGTGCCCTGTGCATTCGTCTGTCTGAAGTCTGGGCAGGAAATGACAGCCGAAGAACTGATAGCCTATTGCCGTGAAGAATTGGCCGGGTTCAAGATTCCCAAGAAGGTGGTGTTCGGTCCCATCGACAAGACTTCAACGGGCAAGGTGCAAAAATACCTGCTCCGGGAAAAAGCCGAGACAGTAGAGCTTGCTCTCAAAAAATAGTCAGTCAACTTTGATACGAGGAGAATTCATGAAATCCCTACTTGTGAAATCGGTCATGATCATGACCTTGCTGGGTATGAACCAGGCCATGGCCCAGGACATTCCCGAAACAATAACCGTAAGCAGCTCGGCCTTTGCACACCATGGCACGGTGCCTGAAGCCAATTCGGCCTATGGAGAGAACATTTCCATCGATCTCAGTTGGTCGAACCTGCCTGCGGGCACTGAACAACTCGCCCTGATCTGTGACGACCCTGTTGTGGTGGAAGCCGGCATGATGGAAACGCCGTTCGTGCACTGGGTTGCCTACAATATTCCGGCATCGGCTTCCGGCCTGCCTGCCAATATGAGCAAGGAGTCTGAGGTCACCGAAGCTGGCCTGGAAGGTATGATCAATGGCCTCAACGGACTGCGTCGCCCGGGCTATTTTGGCCCGCGCCCACCGGCCAATGGTCGTCTGCACGCCTACCACTTCCGCGTTTATGCCCTGGATGATGAACTGGATCTCGAGCCGGGTCTGGGCAAGGATGAACTGCTGGCCGCCATCGAGGGTCACGTGCTGGCCACGGGTATGCTGATGGGGCACTACCAGCGCGAGGAATGATGCCTCTGCACTGACAGATCGAAAAAAAGCGGGCACAGCCCGCTTTTTTTATGTCTCTGATTTTGAGTGGGTTTTCAACACAGCACAGGGGTTTTGCTGTCTGGTCACCAGGCCGGTCAACACCCGGTCACCCCTCGGTCAACTACCTCGTTCCAGGTGCATGGGTAATAGTCGGCTCGCTGCGGGATCGTTGCCCGTCGGCATCTTCGCAAGGAGTCATGTGGTTCTCCGAAGAAAGCTACCTCGGACTGAAAAGCGGGGATTGGCTCCTTGTATTTCGATTAACGATCAGCATCCCTGCCTCTTCACTTAAATCTTCTCGAAGGCTTTCAGTTCATTGCCCAGAGACTTCCAGTAGTGTTCCAGCCCTTCCTGCAGGTGCTCCCAGGAATCTTCGCTCGCCTCTGCGAGTTCGGCTAATTTGCCTCTTGCCTTGCTTGCCAATTCCTTGATCTCGTCCATTTTTTCGTGGTGCTCTGGCAGCAGTTCTTCTTCAGTCTGTTTTATGTGCAATTGCAGTCGCTCAACTTCTGCTTCCAATTCCGCCATCTTGGCTCTGACCTTCGCTTCATAGTTTTTTCGGCTGCTCATGGTGCCTCCACTGTGTGTTGGGTGGTTGGATTACTGTTACTTGTAACATCGCACGATCAGAAACGAATTGAGATCGATCAATGAAACTGGCGCAGCTATCTAAACCTGCTGCAGTATTACTGTTTTCTTCTTGCTAACTGGTAGCCGAACTGCCTAGAGTTCGCTGTCCAAGCCTTCGGTCAATTCAATATAGGTGCCCCATGGGTCGGTCAGGAAGGCGATGGCGATGCCCAGTGAGGCAACTTCGGTGTAGCCTCGATCCATGGTTACTCCCTTGCTCTCCAACTCGGCCACGAAGGCCTCCAGGTTGCTCACTTCAAACCCTATATGGTCAAGTGCGCGTCCCTGGGTGGCGGCCACATCCGCAGCGCCAGGTCCGTAAGTGAGATTCACACCGGGCAGGTCGATGGCAGGTTGGCCGATGCGGGTGCCTGCAATACCGCCGAAGTGTTCCAGATACCATTGTTGCATGGCTTCGCCTTCAGGATGGGCCCAATGGATATGGTGCATCTGTATCGGGTGTCCAATAGATGAGTTTTCTATCAGTTCGACTTTGAGGTCATCCGGGCCCAGCACGTAGGCGATGGTGTTGCCCCCGGGTCGGCGCGCGATACCCCCGGTGACTTCATAGACGGCGGGCAGTTCTTCCCGTGAGATCATGGTGTAGCCGAGTTCGACCAGACGGGCGACATCCGCCTCGATGTCCCGGGTCTCGAAACCCACATGATTCACCACTGAATCACGGGTGCCGCCGCTGTGCTCCCGCTCCGAGAACAGCACCAGGACATTGGGAAAGGCAATCACTTCACGGCGGGCGCTGCCGATCTCGGCGACTCTACCGCCCAGGCCTTCAACCCAGAATCGTCGTTGCTGGTCCAGGTTTGTGGTATTGATGTGGTGGTGTCCATAGGCGACTGCGGCGCCCCGGGCTGCTTCGAGTTGGGCGAATAGGGGGGTACTGGCCAGGCAGGCACAGAACACCAGCAGGAATCTGCTCATAGCAATTCTCACAATAGGGGGTGTATCCCCATGCAAAATACCGTAGATTGACGGGCTTGAACAGCCGGGGAGTGAGAGTTGCCAGAGCGGGCTCTTCGCTATACTGTTATCACCCAATTCAAGCTGGCGGGAGCAACCTACAATGAGCGATAACAACGATAAAAACCTGATCCAGGGCCAGGACATGAGACGGCGGAGATTTCTCACCGGAGCTGGATTGGCCGTGGCTGGCGCCTCAATTGCTGCCGCCAGCAATGCGGCAGCCCAGGCCGGGCAAAGCCCCTCGGGATTCACGCCTGAGCGCCATGCGCTGGATAGCTGGATGGATTCGCTCGGCGGCAGGCACAGGGCTTTCGTTGACTCGTCTACCGGGCCGGGCGGCATCGCCGCGGTAAACTTTGCGGCCAATATCCTGAATTCACACGCCCAGGGATACGGTGGCAGTGATGAGGATTACGGCATGATCGTTTGCTTCCGCCATGCCTCTGCACCCTACGGCTTCAATGACGCCATGTGGGCAAAATACCATGACGTGTTTGTCGGTCGCACGGGCGTGAGCAACCCCAGTGGTGAATCCGTTACCGTTAATCCCCTCACGGGCGAACGCACTTACGGTAACCGCGGCAACAGCCTCGCCAACATGAGTGGTCGTGGTGTGCACTTCGCGGTCTGCAATCTCTCAACCCAGGGCATGGCCGGGATGATCGCCCGCGCGCAGAACCGCGCGAGCGATGAGGTCTATGCCGAACTCGTGGCGAACCTGATTCCCAACGGGCAACTCGTGCCATCGGGTGTGATTGCTGCTACCCGGGCACAGGAATACGGTTACAGCTTTATGTATGCCTATGAAGAGTGGAGCTGATAAACAGGCGAGCTAGCACGCGCGCTGCAATAGCGCGAACAGAACGGGCGTGCACTGCGGTGCCAGCGACGATTTATGCGCGCATCCCGATTACAATGAGACGCTGTGACTATTTCTGCAAACAATGCCCTGCGCCCAGTGCTTCTGCTGCTCATCACAGCGGCGTGCTTCTCGCCGGTCCTGCAGGGTGGCTTCACCCACATCGATGACAATGCCTATGTGTTCCAGAACGAACACGTCAGGCAAGGCCTCTCCATTGAAAACATCGCGTGGGCGCTGCAGTCCATCGAGGTCAGCAACTGGCATCCCTTGACCTGGTTGTCCTATATGTTGGACGTGGAACTGTTCGGCGTAGCTGCTGAGCCCATGCATGCGGTAAACCTGCTGTTGCACCTGGCGAATAGCCTGCTGTTCTTTTATCTCCTGAAACGATTCTTTTCTGCTGACGCGGCTTTCATCGCCGCGCTGGTATTTGCAATTCACCCCCTGCATGTCGAGTCTGTGGCCTGGATTTCGCAGCGCAAGGAAGTCTTGAGTTACTGCTTCCTGATGCTCGCGTCCCATGCCTATGTCTCCTACAAGCAGGATGGACAAGCCAGGTTCTACCTGGCCTCCGTGGCAGCCTTTGCCGCCGCGCTGATGGCCAAGCCCATGGCAGTGTCATTTCCGGTGTTGTTGATCCTGATTGACTACTGGCCGCTGAATCGCTGGCCGGACCTCAAAGATGGACGTGCGATAGGCGTCTACGTGCTCGAGAAATCACCTTTCATCGTCTTCTCGGCTTTCGCCTGTGTGATGGCGCTGCTGTCCCATACCACTGCCATGGATGTCGCGGTGGACTATTCCCTGGGAGAGCGCCTGCTTATTGTCACATTGGCGTATGTGGAATACCTGAAGCAGTTCATTCTTCCCCTGAACCTGGCTTTCTACTATCCGATGCCGGAGCTCAGTCCCAGCTTGATGTTCTGGTTCAGTGCGGCGCTACTGCTGCTACTCTCCACCGCATCCATCGTTTTAGCCCGGCGCATTCCCTGTCTGTTCACGGCCTGGTGGTGGTATGTCATCGCGCTACTGCCAGTCATCGGTCTGGTTAAGGTAGGAGGGCAGTTCGTCGCCGACAGATACACCTACCTGCCGCTCAGCGGCATCTTGATGGCGCTCGCTTGGGGCGTGGATCGTTTGTCCTCCCAGGTGGAATTCAAGCAGAATCTGCCGGGTATCGCCGTCGCACTGGCGTTTGCCTGTGGCCTGCTGACCTTCAGCTACGCAGGCAGCTGGCGAGACGATATCACCACTGCCAGCAGGGCGATTCAGACGACCCCCGACAATCCGATCGCCTACGTGGTTTTGGTGCGCGGTGTTGAGGCGAAGGTGTTGCAAGCCGCCTTGCAGCAGCTGGCGGGGCAGAGTGATTGTATCGCGGGCTCAGTAGACGTCTTCGCGGGGCTGGATACGCATGAGTTGGCATGCCTGCAGGGCAGTGCCGTGGCTACCGAGCCCGACCAGTTGCTGCTCGCCACACATCACTTGCGCAGCTTTGCGCCGGAGCAGGCGGAGGCAATACTGGGGGAGCTTCAGGCTGCGCCCGGATCAGTGCAGCATGCTCCTGCGGCGCTGGTGAAGATCGTTGCGCGCACTGCAGCAAACGATACCGAGGCGGTAGCGGCGAGCATCAATGACGTGATGACCCTGCCGCGAAGTGCCGCGCGTGCGCTCGCCCTGTTCCTCGGCTTCTATCAGCTGGGCGATGTCGAGTCGGCCAATGCGTATCTGAACGAGGGCTTGCAGTTGTTGGCTGCCGGCTGAGGGTACTGGCTGCCGCGTCCGGGCCGCTGCTGCGATCGGGACAGCGGCTCACTATTCCGATGCACTGCCGCGGCAGCCTGGGGCAATACTGCCTAGAAATGTTCGATGATCTCGCCGACCACCGCGTCGCGGGAAATGTGAAGATCGACCTCCTGGTACAGGTGGATATCACCCAACACCCTGGAATCGCCATCAATCGTGATGTCGGGTCGCTTGCGGCTGAAATCGAAGAGACGGTCCCACCACTGGTGCTTGCCGCGCACGATAAGGTCTCCCGCTACTACGCTGCCATTCAGGAGCTCGATATTCCCATTGGCGGTCTCAATGTCTTCCCCGACCTGGGTATTGCGGACACTGATGCTGCCATTCACGGTTTCGATGGCTTTTTCAACATGGGTTCCACTGCCTGTTCGGATGCTGCCGTTTACTGTCTCCAATGAACCCTGCACCGTCACGTCGGAACCGACCCGAATGCGCCCATTCACCGTCTGCGCGCTGCTAACCTGCACCCCATCCCCAAGCGTGATGCTGCCGTTGATGGTGGATACCTCGAAGGCGCTGGCGCCATCGGCAATGCGGATGCCGCCATTAACCGAGGATACGTCTCCGACCCGTTCGGCACCTTCAATTCTGATGCCCTGATTCACCCGGCTGATCTCTCGCAGATCACCGGCATGGGCCTCGCTGGCAAACACATAACTGCCCAGCAGCGTGGCCAGCACTGTGGCCATGCTTAATCGAAAGGAATGACTATACGCTTTCATATTCCGTTCCCCAGATGAAGACTGTTGTTATTCACTACTAGCCTTGTAGGAGCAAATAGAATGCCAATTTGTATTTTTCTTAAAATACAATGAGTTAGGAATCTATTCGGCAGAATCGCCTGGCCGTGTTGGCCAATACCGCCAACGCTTTTGGTTGAATTCACCAAATGCAGTTGGATCTGCACACAAGTGCTCAATGACCTTCAGGAGCTGTGATACTCTTGCGCTGCTATGAACAGGCGGCCATGCAGGGTCATCCATGCAAACCCTGCCCATCGACTGCCCACACGAACACCCGAACAGGAACTAGTGATGAATAGACTGCAATTTTTCCGGCGACTCTCCTTCTTGCTGACAATCGTGTCAGCTGGCCTGGGCCAATCGGTCCACGCGCAAAATGTGGTGGAGACAGACAGCCATCGCTTCGTGGAAGTCACGGAGGGTGTCTGGTTGGCTACGGGCTCAGGCTCGGTGTATACGATGAGCAACGCCATGGTGCTGGTGGGCAGCTTCGACACGCTGGTCGTTGACTCCCATGTGACTCCAGCAGCCGCGAGATCCCTGCTGGATTCGATTCCGGCTATAACGGACAAACCGGTACGCTACCTGGTAAACAGTCATTACCATTTCGATCATGCCCATGGTAACCAGGCGTTTCCGGAAGGCATCGAGATCATCGGGCACGAGTTCACCCGCACCAAGCTCAATGGCGAGGCGGGCAATGTGCTGGAAGAAAGAACCTTCCGAAGTTTCTCTGACCCGGTGCCCCAGACCGTGGCGAATCTGGAAAGTCAGCTTGCCGCCGAAACTGATCCTGCCCGACGTGCTCAGCTGCAGGAACGCCTGCGCGTGCAGCGAGATTATTTGAGCGCCATACCTGAAGTACGTCCCACGCCTCCCAACATCACGCTGGAAACCAAGATGACCCTGTTCCAGGTGGTGGACACTGGCAGTCGCGAGATTCAGCTACTGCATTTTGGTCGCGCCCATACCGGCGGCGATGTGGTGATCTATCTTCCCCAACAGGGAGTGGTCTTTACCGGGGACATGATGCTGCCGGGTCTTTCCTATATGGGGGATGGCCATGTCGATGAATGGCCCGAGACCCTGGAAGGCCTGAAGTCCCTCGATTTCGAGTACTGGTTGCCGGGCCATGGACCGGTGATGGAAAGCAAAGAGCCAATAGAAAACTTCCAGGCCTATCTGCGCGACCTGTGGGACAAGACTGCTTCCATGCACGGTAACGGGGTCGACTGGGAGCAGGCCGCAGAGCGCATCGACATGACGAACCATGCTGGCAACTATGCACAGATCCGGGGACCCGGAGTTGACCCTAGAGCGATCCGCCGCATCTATGAATTGCTCGATGCGCGTTAGACGAACCGGGCTCCCAACGGATTGCTCCCATGGATGATCGTCCGCTATTTATGCGACCAGGCCATAGTGCCGGGGATCTTGTAGAAGCCAGTGAGTGGAAAATACTGCGGGAGGAGCGAGGCCTGGTGGAAGTGGAAGCCCACCTGCCGTCCCAGGTCCTCAACCCGCGGGGTCAGTTGTTCGGGGGTTTCACCGGCACCTATGTGGACATGATATCCCTCTATACCTGTCGCACGCTGAACGAAGACAGCTCTGCATCGCCCTGGTCGGCCACCGTGAATATGCGCATTGACTACTTCGCGCCGGTGCTTGGCCCCCGTTTCAACTTGCTTGGCGAACTGATCAACGATGGCCGCAGCACCTGCCTCATTGCCACCACTTTCAGCGCGCTGGATGGCGAGAAACTTGTCTACGCGATCACTACCCTGCGCAAGAACGCCTGACCCACGGCAGACAACACCTTTGCCTGGCAATAGCACACAGGCATAAAAAAAGGCGAAGACCAGGTCTTCGCCTTTTCGTTTCGGGATGGGCAGGCCTACATGGAATAGCCTTTCTCATCGTGATCACTGATATCCAGGCCCTGTTGCTCGGCTTCGCCGGACACCCGGACGCCGGCGGTAATCGCACCCACCAACTTGAACAGGATGAAGGTCAGTATCGCGGTGTAAACACCGGTAGCGAGGATACCGGTAATCTGCACCATCACCTGGGAGCCAATCGTCGCGCCCTCGGCCAGGCCGTTACCGCTGAATATTCCCAGCTCGCCGGACACCAGAATGCCTGCCAGGAATGTACCGACAATGCCGCCCACGCCGTGCACCGGGAACACGTCCAGTGAGTCATCGATGCGCAGGGTTTGTTTCATATAGGTCGTCGCAAAATAACAGACCACGCCGCCGGTGAGGCCCACAATCAGCGCGCCCGCCGGACCAACGCTGCCAGAGGCCGGGGTAATGGTGGCCAGGCCGGCTACCATGCCGGTGATGGCGCCCAGTCCGCTGGGTTTTCCATACTTGATCCACTCTATGGCCATCCAGGTGGAGGCACCTACCGCCGCTGAGATGTGGGTGACAAACAGGGCCATGCCCGCGGCGCCATCGGCGGCCAGGGCGCTACCCGCATTGAAACCGAACCAGCCCACCCACAGCATGGCGGCGCCGGTGAAGCTCATGGTCAGGTTGTGGGGCAGGGTAGATGATGTACCGAAGTCCTTGCGTTGGCCCAACATGATGGCAAATACCAGTGCACCCACACCGGCGGTTACGTGGACCACGGTGCCCCCGGCGAAATCGATCAGCCCCATCTGGCCCAGCCAGCCGCCACCCCAGACCCAGTTGGCTACCGGGAAGTATACGACCAGGGTCCACAGCACACTGAACAGCAGCATGGCGGAAAACTTGATGCGCTCAACGAAGGCACCCACGATCAACGCCGGGGTGATGATGGCGAAGGTCATCTGGAATGCAGCGAACACAGTCTCGGGTATATCGCCGGACATGGCGTTGATGTCGACCCCGGCGAAGAGCACCTTGCTCAGGCCACCCCACCAGGCAGATTCCGAGGGGCCGAATGCGATGCTGTAGCCCACCAGCAGCCAGAGTATCGAGATGGCCACGGCAATTGAGAAGCACTGCATTAGCACCGACAGCACGTTCTTGGTTCGTACCAGTCCGGCATAGAACAGGGGCCCGGGCAGGGTCATGAACAGCACCAGTGCGGTGGAAGTTAGAATCCAGGCTGTATTCGCGCCATTCAGGTCATCCTGGGCCGAGGCCATGGATGGTAGCAGGAGGAATAGTGTTGCCAGCAGCGAGGAGAATTTTATTGTTCTTGGCATGGGGTTTCCTCTACAGGGCGTCGTTTCCGGTTTCGCCTGTGCGAATGCGAATGGTTTGCTCGAGGTTGGTGACGAATATCTTGCCATCACCGATCTGTCCGGTACCGGCGGCCTTGCAGATGGCTTCGACTACCTGTTCCGCCAATTCATCGGACACGGCGATTTCGAGCTTGGCCTTGGGAAGGAAATCGATGACGTATTCGGCACCCCGGTAGAGTTCCGTGTGGCCTTTCTGTCGACCAAAGCCTTTCACTTCGGTCATGGTCATGCCGCTTACACCCAACTCGGATATGGCTTCACGCACATCGTCTGCCTTGAAGGGTTTTATGATTGCGGTAATCAGTTTCATTGCTTGTTCTCCTGCACTGTTTTGGGCCGACTTCAGGAATTGGGCTGGCTTGCACCGTATTGGTTCATTTTTAATTGGATTCCCAGCGAGTCACCGCTCAGGGCGCCCAGAAGTCGCGAAAACTTTATCATGCCGGCCCAAAAAGCACCAATCATGCGCAGCGGAAATAGACGAATTGCGAGGCCTGGCGGTCGTCGCAGAGGTCGATAAATCAGGTGATGCGCGTGCCATGGTGTGGCGATGCACAGTGGCTTGAAACCAGGTCCGGGGACAGGCAGGGAGTGGGGCAAAAAATTGGGGGTAATCACTCATTAGGGAGGGGGGAAGAAGAGATGAGTGATTACCCCCACAGTGGGGAGGGACTGCTTATGCAGCAACGCGCTGCTGAATACTGCGTACTGAATTAATGAGCGGCAGCATGACCACCGCGAAAACCACGATATAGCATGCGCCCAGTAGACCCAGTGTGACCTCGAGCCCTTTAAGCTGGGCCACATAACCAACCACCGGACCGCTGACAATGAATGACAGTCGGAACAGAAAGCTGGTAATCGAGTTCGCTGTAGCGCGAAACTCACTCGGTACACGCCGGTTCAGGGCGTTAACCAGAATCACTTGCTTGAGACCACGGCCCGCGAAGAGCAGCAGGGCAATGGCGATGCCCGCCCAGCCCTGGAACCAGGCCATCCCAAAATGGGCGGCGATGGGTAGCAGGCCGATAATGGTCAGTGCCGTGATCGCGCCGAAACGTTTTTCAACGGCGAAACCAAAGCGCGTGGCGGCGGCTGCAGTGAGACTCTGCGCACACCACAGGACTCCGAAAACTGCCAGCGACAGTCCCTGTGCCTCCCAGTAGGGCTGAATCAGCCAGATCGTGTTGAACGTGGCCAGGCTGTACAGGGGAATCGCAATCACGATTTGGCGCAGGATCGGATCCGAATGCAGCAGGTGCCTCAGAATCTCGATGATGCGAACTCGCTCGGCAATCTCCTCGCTGCGTCGGTAGGGCGGTTCCACGATATAGACCGCGAAAGCCAGGCACATCCAGGCTGCCACCGATTGCGCGATGATCATCAGGTCGAACGAATACAGGGCAAATGCGCCACCCAGTAACGCACCCAGGGCCTCGGCGATGCACTTGGTCACACCAATATGAGCGATCGCCGAACTGTGCTCGTCCGATTCCTCGTCTTCGAGTGCCTTCCTGGTGTCGTACAGCAAGGCCAGATCGGCACCCGACAACAGGCTGGCTGCAACACCCAGGATGATTTCGAAGATCATCAGGCTGAAGAATTCATCGGCGAATATCAGCATGAAGTAGCCGCTGCCGTGAATCACACTGCCGATCACAAGCGCTGTGCGACGTCCGAAGATGTCAGCGAAGTAACCGGACGGTGCCTCGAAGATCACAATGGTGGTCGCGAATACCGCCTGCAGGTAAAAAATTTCTGCAAGGCTGAGTCCCTTCGATGCAAAGAACGGCACGATTACAGGGACGATCACCATGAAGCATTGGAAGAACGCCAGGCCATAGATCAATTGTATGTTTCTCTGCAGTTTTTCGGACACAATAGTCCCCCAGTACCCAACATCCAATGTGGGTAGAAATAAAATTTAACGCAAAAAAAAAGACCTCTAGTTGTTTGAACTTAGAGGTCTTTTCTTTGCTTCTTTTAGTAGTTGTCTACTATCCAGAAAATCGCTCCAGGTTCGCCGCCCAATTCTTCGCCACGCGCACGCAGGACTGATGACCTTGGGCGGCCTCAATCGTGTACATGGTGGATAGAATGGTAAAGGTGTTCATCGGTCTTACTACTTAACTTTTTGGTTCGGGATTGATTTTTGTAAACAGAGTTACTCTCGACGCGCGCATTTTACTCTGATCATGAATGTGGTCAAGAAAAAGTTTGGATGATGGTGTGATTTGGATCACTCAGTACTAAACTCTTGCTCATCCTTGATGACATATTCAAGCGAATCTCTCTTGCGTCCCCACACTGATGCAAGCAATGAGCCGCTGATGTTATGCCAGACACTGAAGATGGCACCTGGCAGCGCCGCCGTGGCAGAGAAAAACTCCAGCGCCAGTGCAACACCCAACCCCGAATTCTGCATGCCCACTTCGATGGCGATCGTGTGACTCTGGCGAATATCGAAACCCATCAGTCGTGACAGGAAGAAACCGCCGGCCAGTCCCCCGAGATTGTGCAAGGCTACCGCGATGATGGTCATGCCTCCCACCGCCAGCAGGCTGTCGCGATTGAGTGCCACCACGATGGCAATAATAAGCAGGATGACGATGATGGACAGGCTTGGCAGGTAGCGCTGAGCGCGTTCGACGGCAGTCGGCAGGAAATGATTGAGCAATGTGCCCAGTGTCACCGGCAGCAGCACCATCTGTACGATACTGACCAGCATGCCCAGTCGATCCACGGCAATCGCCTCTGAAAGATAGAACGCACACAGCAGGGGGGTGGCGACTACGCCTACCAGGGTGGAAGTAATGGTCATGCCGATGGATAGTGCCAGGTCGCCTTTAGCCAGGTAGCTGATCACGTTCGATGCGGTACCACCTGCGCAACTTCCCACCAGCACCATGCCTGCGGTCAATTGGGATGACAGTTGCAGCATCGTTGCCAGGGTCAGGGCCAGTATTGGCATTAGCAGGAACTGGAGCAGGACGCCGACCAGAACAGGTTTGGGACTCCTGGCGATGCGCAGGAAATCTTCCTTGCCGAGGGTGAGTCCCATGCAGAACATCACTAGGGCGAGCAGCGGCACGATCAGCTCACTCAATCGGGAAAAGGCATCGCTGAACAGAAAGGCAGTGATAGCCAGCAGGAAAGCCCACAGCGGGAACAGGGCGTTGAATCGGGTCATTGTGTTTGCAGTTGCTTGGCGGAGGGCGCCAGCATACTGCAAATACCTCTCTTCATTAAGTGTTAAGGACTGTTATTAAGCTTCAATTCAGGCTGGATCTCTAAGCTGGCAGGATACTCTGCTGTAACCTTTATTGCGCCCTGGCGTCTATAGCAGTGGATGGGAGGCTACCGATTCTCTATTGGTAATGTGAAGGGTGCCGCCAGAAATTCTCTCAACAAGTAATAATCAATGATAACGGGGTACGAGAAATGATAAGAAAGGCTCTATTACTGGCGATGGCTATAGTCCTGACCGGCTGCCTCGTCACCGTGGATTCCGATTCCCGACCACTGCAAACATCCTGGGATGAGGGCGATGTACATCGCATGCAGGTGGGTCAGAGCGATCAGGAATACGTTCGAAACTCCTTCGGTGATCCCAGTACCAAGCTGAGCTATGCCGATGGCACCGAAATCTGGAAGTACCGCAACCGTTCCGAGAAAGACACGGAAGTCGGTGTGTTCCTGGTATTTTCGGTCGATGTTGAGGAAGAGCGTGTTGAGACGCTGTCCATCGAATTCGTGGATGGCATTGTCAGCAACTACTGGATTGAAGAAGACCGGTTCTAGTGGCTGAGCCCTGGTCGGGCGCGCAGGCAATGCAGTGCTGTGGTCAGAGTCCCCGTGGCTCTGACTGCAGGATCGTCTCCAGCCATCTTTCAATCTCATCCCAGTTCAGGGTGAATATGTGGTGGGCGCCCGCTACCAGGGCAGCATCGACCCTGGCCCCCTTGTCTGTCAGCAGACTCTCACTTTCCGCAAGCTTTCGATTCCAGCGAAAGTCATCCTTCTCGCCCACCCTCAGAAAAATTGGCAAGCCCTCCAGTTCCCCAAGCTGGTATTCCTCAAGGAGTCGCCCGGGGGTGGCTATGACTCCCAGGTAATCCCGTGGGTTCTGGGCGGCAATCGCCAGGGCGGCGCTGCCTCCCGATGATATCCCCATGATCAGGGGTTTCTGGTTCTTTATGGCGTAGCGCTCATGCAGCTGGGCCACGATGCCACTTATGAGGCTGCTGTGCTCCGTGAAGAAGTTGCGGCCCTGATCTGTCATCGGGACCACGATAGCCCAGCCCCGGTTAACCATTTCCTTACCCAGCCAGAATTGAGCGCGAGCCATGAATTCATTGTTGAGGCCCCCGGAAAGCAGGATGGCCAGGGGAGGCGGTGCTGTGGCATTCTCTGGCTCGAAATAGAGCACCCGCACACTCAGCCCATCCCCCAGAACGAGCGTATTTTCGGCGGCCGCTGTCGGCATGCCATACAGGAGAAGGCAGGCAGAGAGCAGCAAATGGATGTGTTTGAACATGGTGTTCCGGGCCTCGAGACAGGGAAATTATATCAGCAGGCCCCCGTGAACCGACGTCCTATGAGATGAAACACCCCGGAATCCGGCTATTCTACGGATGTTGGCGGTGAAAACGCCCGTGAGCTGGAATCTGTAACCTTTTATATGGCCCCCCGTCTTTAGTATCAAATGCTAGCGCAATACCAACAGGCAATAACCCAGCATCGGCAGAGAGTGTTCTCTTTTGCCCACTACAGCCTGCGCGCCAAGGAAGACGCCGAGGACATTACCCAGGAAGTCTTCATCAAACTCTGGCAGCACTGGCAGAAGATCGATCACAGCAAGCTGGGGGCGTGGCTGATGCGGGTGGCACACAATGCGGTGATTGACCACGTGCGGAAGCAGAAAAACGTGGCCAGCCAGACCGATGACTACGCAGAACCGGAGGAGCAGGCTGCAGAAGTCCTGACCGAACAGCAGGTGGATGACGGGAGATTTAAGGAGGAACTCATGGCCAGTATCAAGCTATTGGATGATCCTTTCCGCAGCATCATCATCATGCGCGACATCCAGGGCATGAGCTACAGCGACATCCAGCACACGCTCGATATGAGTGAGAGCCAGGTAAAGGTGTACCTGCATCGCGGTCGGCGCAAATTGAGAGAGAACCCGGCTCTGAGGAATTTGTTCGATACCATGACTGGCAGGGATGCAGGACGGAAGAGCGCATCAGGGCCAGCCAGGGCCGATGTGGTCGAGCTGGGTAAACGGAAATAACAACGT